>Ga0304728_1000042_pt1 | contig 95306 bp, 77 predicted proteins | sample C_130625_MF_Meta_FD_190476 | JGI IMG/M metagenome (GOLD analysis project Ga0304728, IMG submission 190476) | Freshwater microbial communities from Lake Croche, Canada to study carbon cycling - C_130625_MF_MetaG (v2) (version 2) | ecosystem: Environmental > Aquatic > Freshwater > Lake | place... | reverse complement strand
AACAACTATATTTTAATCCCGATCCAATCTATTTGGTTCGGGATTTTTTGTATGACAATTATCATATATTATTCTACCCAAGTTCACTTCATTTGTAATGCGAAAGAAGCAATGGATTGATTGTTTGAATGAATTATTCCATTACTGCTTTTAATATTGGCAACGGTTTAATTTTAAAAAACAAAAACAATTGCATCATGAAAAAAAATATTGGAACCATTGATAGAGTTCTACGCATTTTTTTTGCAGTAGATATTATAATACTCTATTATTTAGAAACGTTTACTGGAATTATAGGTGCCATATTATTAGTTATTGGCGGTATATTTTTAGTCACTTCTATTTTTAGAATATGCCCATTATATACAATCGCTGGAATAAATACTTGTGCTAAAGAAGAATAGTATATATAGTCAATGCCCCTCAAACACTGATGGGCATTGACTTTTATTAATTATTGTAAGGCCTGGTAAACTTGTACTTTAAATTTCTCATTTATATCGCTGTGGCTAGATGGATACATTTGTAATACAAATTGTCCAACAATTTTTTCTTTAGGATCTATCCAATAAGTAGAACTAAACATTCCTCCCCAACTAAAACTATCCATTGAAAAATAAGACTGTCCGTAGTTGGATGGTGTTACTATTTCAAATCCTAATCCAAACTTATTAATTCCTTTACCACTAAATAGGTTGCCTATTTGATTAGTGGTCAATATTCTTATACTTGCCTTGCTAAGAATATGGTGTCCGTTATAATCTCCACCATTGAGTAGCATTTGCATAAACTGCGCATAATCGTAAGCAGTAGAAACGAGTCCGCCTCCGCCAGAATAAAAACTTCCGCCAGCCAAATTGGGGTAATCCCTATAAAAACTACCATTCAATCGAATCATTTCAGGCATTTTTTTAGCATGCTTGGTGCTATCTTCTGTATAAAGCATGGTTAAACGTCCTTGCTTTTCTTTAGGCAGATAGAAATAAGTATCCTTCATACCAATTGGCGCAAAAATATTCTTGTTGAAATAATCGCTCAAACTCATGCCACTCAGTACTTCCACCAAATAGCCTAGTACATCTGTATTTAATCCGTAAGTAAATTTTTCGCTTGGCTGATGTAGTAATGGCAACTTGGCTAGGGCTAAAATATTAGTAGCCAATAAGCCGCCTTTTAAACCGATTCCACCAACCACTCCCGCTTTGGCATAAATCATATTCATAGTATCGTTACCAATTTGCGCATAGCCAATTCCGGAAGTATGGGTTAATAATTCGCGGATAGTGATTTCTTTTTTTGCAGGAACGCTCGTATAACTGGAATCTGCTCTATTAAATTTTTCTAAAACCCTTGGATTCTTAAATGCTGGAATATATTTTGAAATGGGGTCGTTTAATAACAGCTCACCAGCTTCTACTAATTGCATAATAGCCACGCTTGTAATGGCTTTGGTTTGAGAAGCAATTCTAAATATCGCGTCTTTTTTTAAAGGAGTTTTACTAGTGATATCTTCGTAGCCAATGGCTTTGTGGTAAACAATATGGCCATTTTTTGCAATGATGGCAATACCTCCATTAATCCATCCACTGTCTATATATTTTTGAACAATTTTATCTATTCGGGCCAATCGTTCTGACGAAAAATTTTCTTTTTCAGGACTCGCATAACTTAAACTAAGGGATTGCGCATTGGCACTAACAAAACAGCAAAGCATTGCTGCAAGTAAAAAACAAGCAATTTTATTCATGGTGTTCTAGCGTTTGAGCAAGTAATTTCACCAAGATTTTATTAATAACCAATTATAATTTGACGGCGCATTGTTAAGTAGAAACTATTGTGCAGTAAGCAATCGCTCTAATTGCAAAGGAAAATGCAAATGCTCAAGCGCATGTATTTTATTGGCCAAACTATCTGCAGTATCCAATGGATCAATATTGCAAGCTGCTTGAAAAATAATACCACCTTCGTCGTAGTGTTCATTTACCCAATGAATACTAATACCAGACTCTTTTTCGCCCGCAGCAATCACAGCTTCGTGTACTTTGGCGCCATACATACCTTTTCCGCCATATTTAGGTAACAATGCTGGATGAATATTTACAATTTTATTAGGATAGGCTTCAATTAATGCAGCTGGAATTTTCCATAGAAACCCTGCTAGTACTAAAAAGTCAATAGCGTTTGCAGTTAGCGCACTTGTATAAGCATCGCCCTTTAAAAATTTGTCCTTTTCAATCATTAAAACCGGAATTTGGTTCGATGAGGCAATAGATAAAACTCCTGCACCCGGTTTATTACAAACAATTAAAGCAATTTTTATAGTAGGATGGTGCTCAAAATGCGCAATAATTTTAGCGGCATTGCTACCTGCTCCAGACGCAAAAATGGCTAGACGGGTTATTTTAGAAGGCTTTGCAGACAAAATCTTCAATTTGGTTAAAAGCTTTTTTTCGTATTTCCAAAAAAATGGCCATTGACCCAATAAAGCACCATAAAGCAATAAAATACCTTGATATCCAACCAAAAGCATAACTAATCTTAATAAAACCTTCCAAGCCCAATAGGTTTCAGCAGTCATTCCAAGCCATGTTGTTACATAACGAGTAATCATTGCTGTAGTGGTACCAGTTAAGGCAAAAGCCAAAAAAATAATCCAAAATTGACGGTTATTTACCCCCCATTTTTTTTGTAATCCTCTTAACATGCACCAAAAGTGAGACAAAAAATTCACTTTTCTATGCTTATGCAACAAATAAGGGCGGATATTCAATTTCGTTTACAATTCTATGACACGAATGCTGCTAATCTCAAACAAAGCTCTGAAACCCTTATAAATAAAGGAAAAAATATTTTTTTTAAAGGTCTAGTTTATGTCAGTTGAGTGCCATAATTTTGCAGCCGTTGAAGGATATTTTTCCACACTAAGAACCACCGTTTGTGAATATGAGTTCATATAGACGTATTTCGAAGGCAGTATTGTTAAGCAGTCTCCTTTTTTTAGGAGCAAGTTTTGCAATGACAGCTACCGCGCAAGATGGTAAGACTTTGTTTAGCACCAATTGTGCTTCCTGTCATGCTGTTCACAAGAAATTAACCGGACCTGCCCTTAATGGGGTAGAAGATCGTTGGCCCGATAAAGCCAAATTGCATGCTTGGGTAAAAAATAGCGCTGCATTCCTTAAAACAGGCGATACTTACGCAAATAACTTGTATGTGGAGTACAACAAAACCTCCATGACACAGTTTCCAGGATTAGCAGACAAGGATATTGACGCTATATTGGCTTACATTAAAACAGTTCCTGCTCCTGGTTCAGAAAAACCAGCGGCTGGTGCAGGTGCTCCTGCGGCAGAAGGCGATAATACTTTATTGTTTGGTGTATTATCATTAATTCTTGCAGTAGTTGCATTAATATTAATGCAGGTTAATTCTAATCTTAAAAAATTAGCAAGCGAGCGTGCTGGCGAACATAACGAAACACCTGTTTCTTTTTGGAAGCACAAATCTTATATTGCTTTAGGCACAGTATTACTATTCATTGTTGGTGGTTACCTAACTACCAAAGGTGCTATGGGATTGGGTCGTAGCAAAAATTATCAACCCGTTCAACCAATTTATTATTCGCACAAAGTACACGCAGGTATCAATCAGATTAACTGTTTGTATTGTCATGGTGGTGCACAAGAAGGCAAACACTCAAATATTCCAAGTGTGAATGTTTGTATGAATTGTCACTTAGCTATTAATGAATACAAAGGCGAAAAAATCTACAACGAAGAAGGTATAGAAGTAAACGGAACTGCAGAGATTCAAAAATTATACAAATATGCCGGTTTTGAATATGGTAAACTATGGGATGCTACTCAAGCAAAACCTATTGAATGGACGCGTATCCACAACCTTCCAGACCATGTTTACTTTAATCACGCTCAGCACGTAAAAGCAGGTAAGGTTCAGTGCCAAACTTGTCATGGTGACATCACTAAAATGGACGAAGTGAAGCAGTTTGCTGATCTTAGTATGGGTTGGTGTATTAACTGTCACCGCGAAACCAAAGTACAATTTAAAGACAATGGTTTCTATAGCATTTACGAGAAATACCACCAAGACTTAAAATCTGGAAAGATTGATAGCACAAAGGGTATTACTGTTGAAAGCATCGGTGGTACAGAATGTCAAAAATGTCACTATTAATCAAAAAATAATTACAGGCAGTTAATCGCTGCATGTTGTTGATCATAAACATAAAGAGGCAAGGGTTGCTCGCAACAACTTATCGCTATCAACTAAATATATTATGGAGCAAAAAAAGATCTGGCAAAGTTTTGGTGAGCTGAATCAGTCTGAAGCTTATAACAAAGATGTAAAAGACGAATTCAAAGAAGAATTACCGTTTGTTGCAGAAGAAGGCAAGAGCTTTTTAGAAGCCACAGCGCCACGCAGAGACTTTTTAAAATACCTCGGTTTTAGTACTGCTGCGGCCGCTGCTGCAGCTAGTTGCGAAATGCCGGTTAAGAAGTCTATTCCTTTTGCCAACAGACCAGAAGAAATTGTACCTGGCGTATCTAAATACTATGCTACAACCTACGTGCAAGACGGAGATGTGGTAAGTGTGGTAGCCAAAGTGCGCGATGGTCGTCCTATTAAATTAGAAGGAAATGATTTGAGTCCTGTAACAGGTGGTGGAACTTCTGCCCGTGTTCAGGCTTCTGTTTTAGATTTATATGATACTTCTCGTTTGCGTTTCCCTACTATTAATGGTAGCGAAGTTACTTTCGATGCAGCCGACAAATCTATTGCTGATGCATTAAAAGACAATCGCGGTGTTGTTGTTTTAACTAGCACCATTACTTCACCAACTACCAAAGATGCTATTGCACAATTTTTAGCAAAATATCCAGGTGGTCGTCACGTAACATACGATGCAGTTTCTTATAGCGGTATGTTATTGGCCAACGAATTAACCTATGGCAAAAAAGCCATTCCATCTTATCATTTTAACAACGCAAAAGCTATTGTTAGTATTGGTGCAGATTTCTTAGGTACTTGGTTAAGCCCAGTTGAATTTGCAAAACAATATGCAACTGGTAAAAAAATCAACGAGAAGAATCCATCAATGAGCAAACACATTCATTTTGAAAGTGTAGCAAGCTTAACAGGATCTAATGCAGACGAAAAATATTTACACCGTCCTTCAGAAACAGGTGCCATTGCAGCTGCTTTATTAAGTGCGGTGAACGGTGCTGCCATTACTGGTATTAGCAACGAAAAATTAAAAGCAGGCATTGCAAAAGCAGCAAAAGAATTACTTGAAAACAAAGGTGCAGCACTTGTAGTAAGTGGTAGCAATGATGTGCATGTGCAAGTAATTGTAAATGCAATTAACGAAGCTGTTGGCGCAGGTGGCAAAACCATCAATTGGGCTAGCACTTTAAATTATCGTCAAGGTGTTGATGCAGATTTTGCACAACTAGTAGAAGATATGAATGCTGGAAAAGTTGGTGCTTTATTAATCCACGGAGCAAACCCTGCTTATACTTGGTATGATGCAGATAAATTTGTTGCAGGATTAAAAAAAGTAACTACAAGCATTTCTTTCAATACCAAAGTTGATGAAACTGCAATGCTTTGTAAATTCGTTTTACCTGATCACCATTTCTTAGAAAGCTGGGGTGATGCAGAAGCTAAATCTGGTTATTACTCTTTAATTCAACCAACTATTTATCCTTTGTTCAAAACACGTCAGTGGCAGGATAGTTTGTTAAAATGGAGTGGAGATACCAAAGACTATTTAGCGGTTGTAAAAAATTATTGGTCTGCAAAAGTTGGTGGCGAAACTGGTTGGGATAAAGCCTTACAAGCTGGTGTTATCAATCCAACTACTATTGCAACTCCAACAGGTGCTTCATTTAATAGTAGTGCCGTTGCAGCCGCTGTTGCCGCTGTTTCTTCGGCTAAAAAAGGCGGAAAAATTGAATTAGTATTATACGAAAAAATAGGAATCGGTGCTGGTCAAGGTGCTTCAAATCCTTGGTTACAAGAATTACCAGATCCAGTTACTCGTGCCACTTGGGACAACTACGTGATTGTTTCTCCAGCAATGGCTAAAACATTATTGAACATTGATTTGAACGATAATGGACAAGCAGATGCTTATGAAGTAAATCCGCCTAAAAAAGTAGTAAAAGTTACTGTAAACGGAAAAAGTATTGAACTTCCAGCTTTAATTATTCCAGGTACACAAGTTGATACGATTGGTATTGCTGTTGGATATGGTCGTTCAGAAAATATTGGTAAAGCAGCTGCGGGTGTTGGTAAAAATGCCTTCCCTTTAGCAAGCCTATCTGGTGCAAGTGTAAACTTTAGTAATACCGATATAACAATTGTTGCAACAGATGCTAAATATCCTGTAGCACTTACACAAACACATAGTCGATACGATACCGCTCAAGGTAACCGTACCGAAGTGATGAAAGAAATTTCACTTGCCGAATACAAAGCGAATCCTACAGAAATAAGAGAAGATCGCGAAGCAGAATTAAAGCCTTACGGTGGACTTGAAAAGTTTGAAGGTCAAGGAACCATCTATCCAGTTTACGACCGTCCAGGAATTAAATGGGGAATGAGTGTTGACTTAAACAGCTGTAATGGTTGCGGTGCTTGTGTTGTAGCATGTAATGCAGAAAATAACGTTTCAGTAGTAGGTAAACCAGAAGTTTTACGCGGACACGAAATGCATTGGTTACGTATTGACCGTTACTATAGCGGCGATATGGAAAATCCAAATGTAGTTTTCCAACCTTTAATGTGTCAACACTGCGATAACGCACCTTGCGAAAACGTTTGTCCAGTTGCCGCTACTAACCACAGCAGTGAAGGATTAAACCAAATGACCTATAACCGTTGTATTGGTACAAGATATTGCGCTAATAACTGTCCTTATAAAGTACGTCGCTTTAACTGGGCCGATTACACAGGTGCAGATAGCTTCCCAGACAACCAAGAAGGAATTGTAAACGATGTGGTATTAAATATGAACGACGATCTTACACGTATGGTGTTAAATCCAGACGTTACTGTTCGTTCTCGTGGTGTGATTGAAAAATGTTCTTTCTGTGTGCAACGTTTACAAGAAAGTAAATTGAATGCTAAAAAAGAAAGCCGCCCAATGGTTGATAGCGATTTAAAAGTTGCTTGTCAACAATCTTGTCCTACCAATGCCATTAATTTTGGTAATGCAAACGACAAAAACAGTGCGGTTTCTAAAGTACGCGTTGACAATCCAAATCGCCAGTTCTATGTGTTAGAGCAATTACACGTTTTACCAAATGTTACTTATTTGGCTAAAGTGCGTAACCAAGACGAAGAGAAAAAAGAAGCCGCACACGCATAGTTTAAAACGTTTTGAAAAGCTGATACAATAAAAAACTTGGTTAACTCAGGTTAACCGAATAAATACAAAGACCAGATGCATTTAAAGTACGAATCACAGCTTAGGGAACCATTGGTGTATGGCGATAAGAACTATCACCAGGTAACAGAAGATATCGTTCGCCCAATTGAAGCCAAACCTACCCGTTTATGGTATATTGGTTTTTACATTGCGGTGTGCTTATTACTTTTTGGAGTTTACGCCATTTACCGCGACGTTACTTACGGTATTGGACAGTGGAACCTGAATAAAACAGTAGGTTGGGGATGGGATATTACCAACTTCGTTTGGTGGGTAGGTATTGGTCACGCGGGTACGCTGATCTCTGCTATCTTATTATTATTCCGCCAAGGATGGAGAACCGGTGTAAACCGTGCTGCAGAAGCCATGACCATTTTTGCGGTAATGTGCGCTGGACAGTTTCCTATCTGGCACATGGGTCGTGTATGGATGGCATTCTTTGTATTGCCTTACCCTAACTCACGCGGACCATTATGGGTGAACTTTAACTCACCATTGTTATGGGATGTGTTTGCGATCTCTACTTATTTCACTGTATCCTTATTATTCTGGTATAGTGGTTTATTACCCGATTTTGCAACCGTACGTGATCGTGCATTTACCAAATTGCGCAAGCGTTTGTATGGTGTAGCAGCATTTGGTTGGACGGGTTCTACCAAACACTGGCAACGTCACGAATCTTTATCATTGGTATTAGCTGGTTTGAGCACTCCATTGGTATTATCGGTTCACACAATTGTATCTTTCGACTTCGCTACTTCAGTAATTCCTGGATGGCATACAACCATCTTCCCTCCATACTTTGTAGCTGGTGCCATTTTCTCTGGATTTGCCATGGTGCAATCTTTGATGGTTATCATTCGTAAGGTATTTGCAATGGAAGATTATATTACCATGGGGCACATTGAAGCAATGAATAAAGTAATTGTTTTAACAGGATCCATTGTAGGGGTTGCCTATTTAACCGAATTGTTCATGGGTTGGTATAGTCAAAATAAATATGAAGGATATACTTTCTGGTATAGCCGTGCTTATTTGTTTAGTCCTTATGGCTGGAGCTATTGGGGTATGATGGCTTGTAACGTTTTAAGCCCTCAAATTTTCTGGTTCCGCAAAATGCGCAGAAATATTTTTGTTACCTTCTTTATGAGTATAATCGTAAACATTGGTATGTGGTTTGAGCGTTTTGTAATTATCGTTACTTCATTGTATCGCGATTATCTTCCATCAAGTTGGTCTGTTTATTATAGCCCTACTATTTGGGAAATTGGTTTCTACGCTGGAACATTTGGTTTGTTCTTTACTTGTTTCTTCTTATTTGCTAAATACTTCCCAGTAATTGCCATTGCAGAAATTAAGTATGTACTGAAAACTACCGGAGAAGGTTATAAAGGAAGAATGGACAAAATTGAAGCCGAATCACTAGAAACTTTTGTTCACGATCACGCACATTAATACAATAATTATGGCAAAAAAGAAATTCGTAATAGGCTGTTTTGATGATGAAGCCGTTTTGTTTCCTGCAGTAAAAAAAGTTCGTACCGCAGGTTATAAAATTCATGATGTGTACACACCGTTTGCCGTGCATGGTTTAGATCATGCAATGGGATTACGTGAAACAAGTTTACACACTGCTGGTTTCATTTATGGTATTACTGGAACCACTACTGCATTGAGTTGCATTAGCTGGATCTTTACAAAAGACTGGCCTTTAAATATTGGTGGTAAACCCCATTTTGCTTTACCAGCTTGGATTCCAATCACTTTTGAGTTAACAGTATTGTTTGCAGCTGTTGGAATGGTTTTAACTTTTTGCTACCTCTGCCAATTGGCTCCGTTTGTAAAAAAGCATCATTTCCATGCACGTTCTACTGATGATCTTTTTGTAATGGTTATTGAGTGTACTGATAAAACCAATACAGATGATTTGCAAGCATTTTTAACTGCTGGCGGTGCACTTGAAACCAATGTGCAAGTTGCCGAAGAAGGCTGGTGGTTAGGACGATATGACCAAGACGAAATGCCATTTGAAACCAAAGAAATTGTTGCTGCTTAATATTAGAACTGTATCATGATGAATAAATTATCAATCATAGCTATTTTGTCTGCCGCCGCAGTAATCATAAGCTGTAGCGATGTAAAACGTAAACCAGGGTCTGTGTATATGCCAGATATGGCTTACAGTCGTGCTTATGAAACTTATGCAGACCATAGTAATTTAGCCGAAAAAGGAATCAATTACAACAATCGTCCGGTTGTTGGAACAATGGCTCGTGGCGAAGAATTGCCTTTTTATCTTACCAAAGATGCAGCTGGCGATACTACTAATTATGTAGCATCTAAGCAAGTAAAAAGTCCTATAGATTCTTTGTCTGCTGCTGAGTATACCGAAACACAACGTTTGTATTTAATTAATTGTGGCATTTGCCATGGTGCTAAATTAAATGGCAATGGTCCTTTGTACAAAGATGGGGCTGGTCCTTATGCTGCAAAACCTGCCACATTGGTTGGAGATGCTAAATACGAAGCAATGCCAGAAGGTCAAATGTTCTATTCCGTAACCTATGGTAAAAATTTGATGGGTTCTTATGCATCTCAGTTAAACAGGCACCAACGTTGGATGGTTATTAGGTATATTAAAATGAATCAATTAAAAGCGAAAGCTACTGCAGCCCCTGCTGCTATGGCAATTGCTACGAAATAAATTAAACATCCAGTCAATTATTGATTGGGTAAAGTACTAACTGATATAAAAGAGTAAAGATGGCATCTATCAGATTGCAATTTGAAATACCCGGAAAAATGAAAACCTGGTCATTAGGTTTGATTGGCGTTGGGTTGTTTGCTTTAATCTTTGGTTTAATAACCAAAGGGTTCAGCAGCGATGAACACGAGCAAGTACATTTTTGGGGAACCTTAATGTATAACACGATCTTCTGGACGTTGATTTGTAATGCCAGTATGTTCTTTATTTGTATCACTACCCTTGCTATGGGCGGCTGGCAACAATCCTTCCGCAGAATTCCTGAAGCAATTTCTACCATGGTACCAATTTTTGGTTCTATCACTTTTGCCGTATTAATTTATGTGGTAGTAAGCGATAAGCACCATATTTACCATTGGTTAGACAAAGAAGCGGTAGCAAAAGATGTTATATTAACTGGCAAAGCTGGTTTCTTAAATGCAAAATTCTTTATCATCTGGACAACCTTAGCCATTGGCTTTTGGAGTTTTCTAGGATGGAGAATGCGTCAATTAAGTAACGAAGCAGATGCAGCTCCAATGGATCATGAAACTGGTGCAAAATTCATTTTAAGAAATACTGTTCGCGCGGCATTATTTACAGTGTGGTTTGCATTAACAGTAGGTTCTACTATTCCTTGGTTATGGATGATGAGTATTGATGCTCATTGGTATTCTACTATGTATAGCTGGTATACTTTTGCAAGTACATTTGTTTCTGGTATGTCTTTAATTGCATTGTGGTTAATCTACATGAAAAACAAAGGCTACATGGAATTAACCTCACAAGAGCATCTGCACGATGTGGGTAAATTCATGTTTGCATTTTCTATTTTCTGGACCTATTTATGGTTCTCTCAATACATGCTTATATGGTATGCAAATATTCCAGAAGAAACCATTTATTTCAAACACAGGGTTCAAGGTGCATACAAACCAATATTCTTTTTAAACCTGATTATAAACTTCCTGTGTCCGTTGATTATTTTAATGAAACGTTCAGCAAAAAGAAATTACACATTGGTTGCTTTCATGGCCGTGTTAATCATCTTTGGTCACTGGATTGATTTTTATCAAATGATAATGGGCAGCTTAATAAAAGAAAAAGTAGAATTAGGTTGGTTAGATTTTGGAATATTAAGTTTGTTTGTTGGTATGATGATTTTCTTTGTAGGAAGGGCACTGGCAAGCAAACCATTGGTTCCAAAGTATCATCCGTTTTTAAAAGAAAGTATTATTCACCAGGTATAAATTTAACAGGGTTGCTTGCAACCTTGCTAGTAACAAATTGTTTTAATAGTATCTCTCAGAAAATATTGATCGAATTATGACCATGTATTTAACTATCGCAGTAATCATACTGATATTCATTGTAATCTTTCAGATTGCGAAAGCAAGTGAGTATGTATCTGTACTAAAAGGAGAGGAAACCTCTCGCAAACAAAACAACAAAATCAACGGATTTTTAATGCTTGCATTTTTGGTATTGGGTTTGTTTGGCGTTTGGTTTTGCAATGAAAAATTATTTGGCAGAACGCTATTGGTACACGATGCTGCAAGTATAGAAGGTGCTAGAGTAGATTCAATGTTATGGGTAACTCTAGCTGTTACGGGCATTGTATTTATTGGTACTCAAATTGTATTGTTCTGGTTTGCTTTTAAATACCAAGAAAGTGATCAAAGAAAAGTTTACTTCTTTTCACACAGCAATACGCTAGAAATTGTTTGGACAATTATTCCTGCCATTGTATTAACGGTGTTAGTGGTAATTGGTTTGCGTAACTGGTTCTTGTTTACGGGGCAGCCTCCAAAAAATGCAATGGTTGTTGAAATCACAGGCAAACAATTTGGATGGATCTATCGCTACCCAGGTAACGATGGTGCTTTTGGCAAAAAATATTATAAAAACATCGATGCTGCTTCAAATTCATTGGGTTTAATTTGGGAAGACGAATTAACACACGACGATGTAGTTACTGAACAAGCAATGTATTTAGTAAAAGGCAAACCTGTTCAATTAGTGATAGGTTCTAGAGATGTAATTCATGATGTAGGCTTAACGCAGTTCCGTTTAAAAATGGATGCTGTTCCTGGTATTCCTACAACACTATGGTTTACGCCAAAGTATACAACACAAGAAATGAAAGAAATTACAGGCAATCCAAATTTTGCTTACGAAATAAGTTGCGATCAAATATGCGGTAATGGACACTATTCAATGAAAGGAATTATAGAAGTAGTATCACAAGAAGAATATGACCTTTGGATGGCTAAGCAAAAGCCTTATTATCTTGGAGCTTTTCCAGACAAAGATCCATCAAATGCAAAACCTAGTGATAGCACTAAATTAGTGACTAAAACAATGGCAAAAAATTAGTATCAAAGCGGCCGCTTGTAAAAAAGCAGTTAATTATTATAAGAAGAAATTAATAAGAATCAGAGTATGAGTAACGAAGCAGTTCTACACGGAGATCATTCTCACGAACACGCACACCATGATACTTTTATCACTAAATACGTGTTTAGTCAAGATCACAAAATGATCGCTAAACAGTTTTTAATAACTGGTATGGTTTGGGCCGTATTAGGTGGTTTTATGAGCGTTTTGTTCCGTTTGCAATTGGGTTATCCAGATACCAGTTTCCCTTGGATGGAAGACCTATTGGGAAAATGGGCCAAAGGTGGTCATATTACACCTGAAGCGTATTATGCTTTGATTACTACTCACGGAACAGTGTTGGTATTTTTTGTATTGACTGCAGGGTTGAGTGGTACGTTTGCCAACTTTTTAATTCCATTGCAAATTGGAGCTAGAGATATGGCATCGCCATTTTTAAACATGCTCAGCTATTGGTTCTTCTTTACGGCTAGTATGGTAATGCTTTCTTCTTTGTTTGTACAAACTGGTCCATTCAGCGGAGGTTGGACGGCATATCCACCACTAAGTGCTTTGGGTGATGCTTCGCCGGGTTCTAAAACCGGAATGGATTTGTGGATTGTTTCAATGGCATTGTTTGTTGTATCCTCTTTATTAGGTGGATTAAATTATATCGCTACCATTTTAAATATGCGTACAAAAGGCATGAGCATGACACGCTTACCTTTAACCATTTGGGCTTTATTTTTTACTGCAATATTAGGAGTGTTGTCATTCCCAGTATTATTGTCGGGTTTTATCTTATTAATTTTTGATAGAAACTTTGGAACAAGTTTTTATCTGTCTGATATTTTTGTAAATGGCGTTGGTGCTTTACCTAACGAAGGTGGTAGTGCTATTTTATTCCAACACTTATTTTGGTTTTTAGGTCATCCTGAGGTGTATATCATTTTGTTACCTGCCATGGGTATGGTTTCAGAGATTTTATCTGTCAACTCTCGCAAACCAATTTTTGGATACATGGCAATGGTTGGCTCTTTATTTGCAATTGCCATCTTAGCATTCTTAGTTTGGGCGCACCATATGTTCGTAACAGGATTAAATCCTTTCTTAGGCTCGGTGTTTGTGTTACTGACTTTATTAATTGCGGTCCCTTCTGCTATTAAAGTGTTTAACTGGCTTACAACACTTTGGAGAGGAAATATTCGTTTTACACCAGGTATGATGTTTGCCATTGGATTTGTGAGTTTATTTATTTCAGGCGGATTAACCGGTATTTGGTTAGGTAATTCTGCATTAGATATTCATTTACACGATTCCTATTTTGTTATTGCCCACTTTCACATTGTAATGGGTGTGGCTTCTATGTTTGGTATGTTTGCAGGGGTATATCATTGGTTCCCTAAAATGTATGGTAAGTATTTAAACAATACAATGGGCTATATCCATTTTTGGGTAACTATTGCAGGTGCTTACATGATTTTCTGGCCAATGCACTACGAAGGCTTAGCGGGTATGCCTCGTCGTTATTATGATTTTAGTAATTGGGAAAGCTTTAAGCAATTCCAAGATTTGAATAGGTTTATTAGTATAGTATCTATCATTGTATTTGCTGTACAAATATTATTCTTAATTAATTTCTTCTATTCAATTTTCAAGGGCAGAAAAGTTACAACCCAAAACCCTTGGGAGTCTAACACTTTAGAGTGGACTACACCAATTAATCCAGGTCATGGTAATTGGGCTGGAGAAATTCCAGAAGTGTATCGTTGGCCTTATGATTATGGTAAAGACGGGGTAGATTTTACACCACAAACTACTCCGGTAGGCGAAGAAGAGTCACAACATTAAAACAAGTCCATACTTAATTTTTATTTGGTATGATTAACTAATGAACGAAAAACAAACCGACACCCAAAACACATCTTTTTCACTTGCTAGTAAGGTGAAAGATTATTTTGAACTGACAAAATTCACATTGAGTTTTACAGTTGTGTTTTCATGTGTGATTTGTTATTTGTTGGCAACCAAAATAGTTGGTTACAATTTGGCAATGATATTGATTCTGTTTTTAGCTGGCATGCTAATTACAGGTAGTGCAAATGCAATCAATCAAGCTGTAGAAAAAGATACAGATGCGCAGATGAAAAGAACAGGCAAAAGGCCTGTTGCTAGTGGGAGAATGAAACAGTCCGAGGCCTATGTTTTTGCGGCAGTTGCTGGATTGATTGGATGTTGGATGATGTGGTACTTTTTTAACCTTTCATCGGCATTATTATCTTTGTTTAGTTTGTTTTTGTATGCTTTTATATATACACCACTTAAAAAAATAAATTCAATTGCAGTATTGATTGGTGCTTTTCCTGGCGCTTTTCCTTGCTTAATTGGTTGGGTTGCAGGGAATGATGATTTTGCAATGGGTGGATGGATTTTATTTGGGATACAATTTTTATGGCAGTTTCCGCATTTTTGGGCAATTGCTTGGGTATCACATACCGATTATAGTAGGGTTGGCTTTAAATTATTGCCATCTGAAAAAGGGCCTACTAAATTCACTGCTTTACAAGCAGTTATGTATTCGGTGTTAATGATTCCTGTGGGCATTTTGCCACATTATTTTGGATTAACAGGTCAGGTAAGTATGTATATTCTCATACTCTGTAATTTATTTATGGTTGTTCAGAGTTTGCGATTATACAAAGAGATGGATGTTAAAGCGGCAAGAAGGGTAATGTTTAGTAGTTATATTTATTTGCCGATTGTTTTATTGGCTTTATTGGCAGATAAAATACATTAATTAAAGCGTTAGAAATAAACATAAAAAATATCAAATGGCTTCAACAGCATCAGTAAATACGCCACAAAAAATTCATCCACATAAATTTACGTTGTGGGTTGGTTTGGGTAGTATGGTAATGATGTTTGCGGGATTAACTAGTGCTTACATCGTTAAAAAAAATCAGAGTACTTGGTTGCAATTTGATTTACCCTTAATTTTTTGGAATTCAACGGCTGTAATTGTTACTAGTAGTGTAACCATGTATTTATCGGCCAAGGCTTTCTCAGCAAAAAAAATAGACCAATACAAAATCTTTTTAACCCTAACATTTGCTTTGGGTGTTTTGTTTTTGATAATGCAAGCTTATGGCTTTAAAGAATTGGAAGCAAAGCATATTGCTATGGTTGGCCCTAAAAGCAATTCAGCAGCATCATTTTTATTTGTGATCACTTTATTACATATGTTACATGTATTAGGAGGGGTGATTGCCTTACTGTTTATTTTAATTAAAGCGTTTAGTAAAAATCTATCTAATTTCAGCTTAGTTCCAACAGAAATAGTGGGAACTTACTGGCATTTTGTAGATATACTTTGGATATACTTGTTTTTATTTTATAACTGGATTGGTTAGCAAAAGAAAAATTTGAGATTTAGTCACCATTTTTCAATGCCAGCCAATATTTTTGTACCGAAATTTTTAGCGTAAACATGTCAACTACAACAACTGCAACAACAACGAACCTTTGGGGTGGCGGGAAAAGCCCATTCAGTGTAGAGTACGGCAAATTGATGATGTGGTATTTCTTAATGAGCGATGCCTTCACTTTTGGCGCATTTTTGATTTCTTATGGTACCATACGTTTTTCAACGAATGGATGGCCTGACCCGAACGAAGTATTTAGAAGTTTTCCATTTGCAGCCGAAGGTGTACATGCACCATTGGTATTTGTGAGTGTAATGACTTTTATTTTGATTATTAGCTCTGTAACCATGGTCTTGGCCGTTAAAGCTGGTCAGGAAATGAATAAAAAAGCAGTTTCATTGAATTTGATTCTTACCATAATAGGTGGAATTGCGTTCTTGAGCTGTCAGGCTTGGGAGTGGAACCACTTGTTCCATGAAGGTGCTTGGTGGGGTAGAAATCCATTCATGAATGCCGATGGAACAGCTTCGTCAACCAATTTTACTAACTATTTTTTTACCATTACAGGTTTTCACGGATTCCACGTACTTTCTGGAGTAATCATTAACATAATCATGTTAATAATGACCTTGACAGATAAATTTGAAAAACGTGGCCATTACTTAATGATTGAAAAAGCAGGATTGTATTGGCACTTTGTAGATTTGGTTTGGGTATTTGTATTTACTTGTTTCTACCTAATCTAATATTCAACACTTTAACAATTAAGTAAAAATAATATGGAACATACAGCAGCACACGAAGCACATAGCGGCGGAGGTAATAAAGAAATTATTAAAGTAACCATTATACTATCTGTTCTTACAATTGTAGAATTGATATTAGGATTTTGGATGATGGGCATTACATCACCTAGCTTTCGTTTGGCTATAAAAGGAACCATTATTATTCTAATGATGGCAAAAGCATTTTACATTGTTGCTTATTTTATGCACTTAAAGCACGAAGTAAAAAACTTAATAATGACCATTTGTGTGCCTTTGATGTTATTTGTATGGTTCATTACCGCATTCTTATGGGACGGTAACTCATTTAGAAACCTACGTAATACCTTTGACCCACACTTTAAAGAGCAAAGCACCATTATAGTAAAAGAGAAAGCAGAAGGAAAAGAGCATCCTGCTGAGAAAAAATAATTTAAATAAGTTCTAATTTTTTAGGATAAATCAATTTTTAAGCCACCACAGTTTGTGGTGGCTTTTTTATTGTGTTACTTTTGCACTATGAATAAGAAAGCCTTATTAGGGTTGGCAGTGGCGTTGTTATTACCTGTACTCTGTTATATAGTGTTGAAATATGCCAGTGACAAAGTGGTTGATATGCCAAGAAAATATTTACTAGATACGGTTGTAAGTTCAATCGACAAGGGGAAAGAAAAAACAGATAGTATATGGCATAAAACGGCAGACATACGCCTTATAAACCAATTGGGAGACTCAGTAAACCTATTCGACAAAAAAGGCAAAATTACTGTAGCTAATTTCTTTTTTACCAGCTGTGGAAGTATTTGTCCTAGGCTAACACAAAATATGCATAAGCTGCAACACTCTTTTATATTGGGTGGCAATGTGCGCAATAAGATTGATACCTCAATAGTACAATTTATTTCATTTACGGTAGATCCTGAAAGAGACTCAGTAAGGGTTTTAAAAAATTACGCCGATAAATTTGGTGTTAACCACGATAATTGGTGGATGCTTACTGGTAGCCGTGATTCAATTTATAAATTTGCATTCGAAGAACTCAAAGTAGACAAGTTTAGCGAAGAGCCTATTAGCCCCGATTTTGTACATACAAGCAGATTTGTTTTAATAGACAAACAGCACGTGGTACGTGGCTATTACAATGGACTAGATACTAATGCAATTTCAAAATTAGCCAGAGATATTGGCTTACTAATGTTAGAAAAAGACAAGAAACAAAAAAGCACCGTGTTTATGGAAATTATTGACCTGACTTGGTTGTGGTTAATTATTATAGCAGCTGTTTTGTTTTTTATGGTGTACATGAATGCAAGACGAAAAATTAACGGCTAGTAAACAACCGGCTCAATTAGTTGTATTACATGTAAGAAAAAATAGCAAATTAATAAATTAAAAAGGACCTATATGTTGCAAGCATCCATTCAAAAAAACGACAAACAAGCATATTGGCTAATAGGTATTTTTTCTGTGGTTGTTTTTACTGCGGTTAGTTTTTTAACGCAGTTTAAATTGAAAATCGATTTAGGTTTTGATGTGCATTTGTTTGCCGCGTTTAATGCATTTGTAAATGCAACTATTGCGGTTTTATTAGTAGCAGCATTGGTAGCAGTAAAAAATAATAAATACCAATTGCACAAACAATTAATGATGGCAGCACTAGTATTGTCGGTACTTTTTTTGGTGTCTTATATTGCGCACCATTTATTGGCGGGCGAATCTAAATTTGGAGACGCAGACCACAATGGTATTGTATCGGACGAAGAAAAATTAGCAGTTGGCGGCACAAGAACTATTTACTTAATTATTTTATCTACCCATATATTTTTAGCGGCAATCATTCTGCCATTTATTTTATTTACAGCCTATCGAGCACTAACTGCAGAATTTGCAGTACATAAAAAATTAGCAAAAATCACATGGCCATTGTGGTTATATGTAGCCATCACAGGACCTGTTGTTTATTGGATGATTAAGCCTTTTTACGTGTAGTAAAATTAAAGGGCGAGTTCAATTGTTGGATCCCAGAATTTTTCTGCAAAGTTTATAATGCAGTCATTTTTTAGCAACACTTTTTCTTTGGCTAATAATTCTTCCATGAGGGTGGGAGTGGCAAAATGTGCTTTACCACTTAGCATGCCATTGCGGTTAACAACCCTATGGGCAGGCACTTTTGGAAGAATTTGGTGGGCATTATTCATGGCCCATCCAACCATTCGAGCGCTTTTTCTAGAACCTAAATAAGCAGCAATAGCGCCATAACTAGTTACCCTGCCTTTGGGAATGAGTCTTACAACATCGTACACCTGTTCAAAAAAACTCGATTCTTTTTTGCCATTAATAGGCAATGTAGGAATGCTGGTATTTTGCTTGTTTCTTGTTGCCTTAGCCATGATTAATTAGGCTTTTTCTTGTGCTAATAATGCCGACCTTCTTGGTTCTGGAACAGATTCAAAATTAAAGGGACAATGACGGCATCCGTTTCCACAACAAACACCTTTGTGAAGGTGGAATAGCTCGGTGAAAACAACATTGCCGTTTTCATCGTAATAAAAATCAACTGATTCAATCAGGTTCTTGCTCACTGAGTATTTGTTTTAAAACTGCGTCTTTTTCAATAGGCAAATCCTTGTTCAATTCAAAACAGAGGTAATGAATACGACTGCTTTGTGCTATATCTAACTGCTCATAATGTGTTTTAATGAGCAGTTCGGGTTTAACTACTGGCAAGGAATGCACGTGGTCTGAATCTTCTAACACCGGAAGTGCAAATAAGTTTATTACAGCTTGCGTAAAATGGTACAAATTTGGGCTATCTGTTTTTAAATGAACCTTTCCTCCACTCACTAGTACTTGTTGGTACAATCGCAAAAACTTAGGATGGGTTAATCTTTTTTTTGCCCTAGAACTTCTTAACTGCGGATCAGGAAACGTAATCCAGATTTCAGCAATTTCGCCTAGGTTAAAGTAGTCGGTAATTTTATCTATATGAGAACGGATAAAAGCCACATTAGTTAGTCCATTATCTAAAGCGGTTTTAGCCCCACGCCAAATTCTATTTCCTTTAATGTCTATTCCTATAAAATTTCTATTAGGATATAAACTACCCAAACCCACTGAATATTCTCCTTTGCCGCAAGCAAGTTCTAATGTAATAGGGTTTTCATTTTTAAAATACCCATTCCATTTACCCTGCATGCCTTGCGGGTATTCGTGTACATTAGAAAAACCTTTAATGGCTTCGAATCGAATTAATTTTTTCTGTCCCATGTTAAAGCAAATGTAATGGAATTATAAGGGGATGTTAAAACGAAATTTCTTGACTAAACGAAAATTATCCTTCATTGTCATAGAACTGTAAGCGTATTTATTAACTACTAAACTCCCTAATTTGAAAAAGATAATCATATCAATCATTTTATTTTCTGCTGCCATTTTTTTTCAATTCTGTACTAAAACAGAATCAGCAACTATTTTAAATAAAACTACATCAGACATTATTACTAATCCCGTTACTAGTACAGAATTACTTCCTTCATTACCAACAGCCCTATTTGATTATTTAGATAAATATCCCACGCATGTACAAACAGCATTAATTGCTTCAGACAATATGCCATTAACCAATCCAATAACCAATGCTGGCGCCACTTTGGGCAGGGTTTTGTTTTACGACAAACAATTGAGCCGAAATAGTACCACTAGTTGTGGCTCTTGTCATAAACAACAATTTTCTTTCGATGATACAACAGCTTTAAGCAAAGGATTAGATGGCTCATTAACAAGTAGAAATTCAATGGCCATTTTAAATGTTCGCTTTTATAAATCAGGAAAAATGTTTTGGGATGAACGCGCTGCAACTTTAGAAAAACAAGCATTAATGCCCATACAAAATCATGTAGAAATGGATATGACATTGTCGGCATTAGAAGCAAAAGTAAAATCACTAAGTTATTATCCTGCATTATTTAAAAATGCATTTGGCAATACTACTATTGATTCAATTGCCATTGCAAAAGCACTATCGCAATTCGAAAGAAGTATTGTTACTTATCAGTCAAAATACGATCGCGTAAAACAAGGAATAGAAAATTTTACTACCGACGAAGCTGCGGGCGAGCAATTATTTTTAACTGCTGCTGCTCCTAGAACTTGTGCTAGTTGTCATACACCGCCTATGTTTATTACCAGTTCACCAGGTAGTGGATTTGGTTTAAATGACCCGAACGATAATGGCATTAATAACAATGGAAATTTTAAATCTGGCTCATTAAGAAACATTGTTATCAGGTCTAATTTGTTTCATAACGGCAGTGTAAAATCGGTGCAATCTATGATGGAGCAAGGCAATCCAGGATTTGGCAATCAAGCAATACCCTTACACTTTTTAAAGACAGCACAAATTCCTAGCATGATGGCATTTTTAAATACACTAACCGATAACACAATTCTTACAGCAGAAAAATTTTCGAATCCTTTTAAATAAAGGGCAGCAAGCAAGATTCAATAGATAATAAACATCATTAACTATATTGCGTTAGAGATGTTTATTATCTATTGTTAATTATTGCTATATGCTAAAAAATATATTCAAACTGCTTTTGCTATTAGTATTTACACTAGTTGCTTTTTTAATTTTAAATACAGTGATTGGTAAAAAACCAATTCCGGTTTATCAGACAGAAAATATTAAAGACTCTGCAGATTCAGCGGCTTTGCATTTAAGTAAAGCCATTCAAATTAAAACAGTTTCGTTGGGTGATACTTTGCCAATTGATACAGCTGCTTTTATTCAGTTTAGAAATTTTATGGATGCCACGTATCCAACCATCCACCAACAATTACCCAAGCAAATATTTAATCAATTTAGTTATGTGTACACTTGGAAAGGCAAAGACACAACACTAAGCCCATGCGTATTGATGGCCCATATGGATGTGGTACCAGTAGAAGCAGTGGCAGAAAGTAAATGGACCGTGCCTTCTTTTAGTGGCGTAATTAAAAATGATACGATTTGGGGAAGAGGTGCAGTTGATGATAAAGTTGCTGTGATTGCTATTATGGAATCGGTAGAGCAATTATTAAAAGAAGGATTCACACCCGAAAGAACAACCTATTTGTGTTTTGGTCACGACGAAGAAATAGCCGGAAAGCGAGGTGCACGTGTAATTTCAGAATGGTTTAAATCAAAAAACATCAAACCCTTTTTAGTATTAGACGAAGGTGGACAAATAGACAACCAACATTTTAAAAGATTAAATCGTCCGGTTGCGGTGATAGGTACTAGCGAAAAAGGCTATGTAAATATCGACTTAACGGTAGAGATTCCTGGAGGCCATTCATCAATGCCTATTAAAGAAACAGCCATAGATGTTTTGAATCAAGCAATAGAAAAGATTCGTGCGAATCAAATGAAACCTAGTATTCCAGCGTCTATCAAGGAACTGTTGAATCGTACAAAACCTGCCGAACAATTTTTTAATCAAGTAGTGCTAAGTAATTTATGGTTGTTTAATGGAGCGGTCATAAGCAACTTAGAAAAAACAAAAGAAACCAATGCCATGGTGCATACAACTTTAGTACCAACAATTGTAAAAGCGGGTATTAAAGACAATGTAATTCCATCGGTGGCAAAAGCAACATTCAACAGTCGGATTCTACCAGGCGAATCGAGTGACGATGTATTGAACTTTGTTATAAAAGCTATTAATGACAATCGGGTTGTTGTAAAAAAACAAACCATTTCATTAATGGAACCATCACCTGTTACACCATTCGGTCATCCATCATTTAAAAAAGTAGAAAGTATTATTGGTAGAATAGTGCCTAATGTAATTGTATCGCCCTACTTAATGCTAGGTGCATCTGATGCGCGTTATTATAGAAGCTTTAGCCAAGCAGTGTTAAATTTTTCTGCAGTACAAGACACCAAAGGATTTCACGGTATTGACGAAAGAATTGGTAAATCAGATTTAAATAGGATGGTTGGGTTTTATAGGATGTTGGTTAAGGAGAAATGGTGATTTCAACGTAGGTGATAGAATTATAGGGATTTAGATTTGTTTAGGAAGGAGATTTCTTTCTTAACAAAGAGCGATAGATATAAATACACTACATATTTAGCTAAAATAAGCTTATAAAATAAATAGTAGATATTTTAACTAACACTTAATGTTAATTAAAATATTTACTACTTTTGCTTTGACAATTACTTTTACAGATAAGAAATTAGAGAAACTTTCAGCCAATTATAATAAATGCCGTCAACAGATTGGCAACAGAATGGCCAAGTTGCTTGTAACAAGACTCAATTCTTTGAAGGATGCAAACACCTTGGAAGATCTTAGAAACATGCCCGGTAGGTTTCATGAATTAATTGGTGAAAGGAAAGGTCAATGGAGCTGCGACTTAGAGCACCCTTTCAGATTGGTTTTTAAGCCCCACGAAAATCCAATTCCAGTAAATGGTCACGGTCAATATATTTGGTTCGAAATTTCAGGAGTAGAAGTTATTGAAATAGTTGACTATCATTAATTCAAAATAAAATGACAAAGCAGAATCAATATTTTCCTTCAATTGTTTTTCATCCGGGTGAAACCCTTCAAGAGAAGTTAGAAGAAATGGAAATGGGCCCAAAAGAGTTTGCGCTCAGGTCGGGAAAGCCAGAAAAAACAATCATTGCTGTGCTTAATGGCGAAAGTTCCATTACTCCCGACATGGCGGTACAGTTTGAAAATGTAACGAAAATTCCAGCGAATTTTTGGATGAATCACCAAAGAAGTTATGACGAGTTTATAGCAAGACAGAAAATGCAAAAAGTTATTATTGATGCGATAGAATGGGCAAAACATTTTCCTTTAGCAGAAATGATTAAGAAAGGATGGTTGCCAGAACAAAAATCAATTCACGAAAAAACAATGTCAATGCTTGCCTTCTTTGGCTTTTCTAATCATACAGCTTGGGAAGATTATTATTTTAAACAACAACTCAAAGTGGCCTTTCGTATTTCATTGGCTCAAATTAAAGAACCTTATGCAATTTCAGCATGGTTGCGCAATGGCGAATTGCAAGCAGCTGCTTTAAAGGCAAACGGCTATTCAGAAAAAAGGTTTAAAGATTCATTGCCAAAACTGAAAACAATCATGAAGAAGTGCCCTAAAGACTTCTTTAATCAACTACAAACCGTTTGTTTAGAGGCTGGCGTAAAACTAGTACATACCCCATCTATTAAAAAAGCGCCTATAAGTGGGTCAACACGTTGGCTGAATGATACTCCTTTGATACAGCTATCTGAAAATAATTGCAAAAACGATAGTTTCTGGTTCACTTTCTTTCATGAAGCAGGCCATATTCTCTTACACGGTAAAAAAGATATTTTTCTAGAGAATCTAGATTATTCAAATAAAGATCTCGAAAAAGAAAAAGAAGCAGATTTGTTTGCTGATAAATGGCGGATATAATTAAGAATTGGCAGATAATAAAAGCACCTAATTCACTAAATAACAATATGATATAATAATAATTTCATACGAAATAGTTGTGTGAAATTATATGAATAGATAGTTCACAATATTCCTTGTAAAGGTCTTATGGAGAAGGGGGATTAATATATATAGGTTTTCCAAGCCTGCTTTGCCGAAATGGACCATTTTTAATTAACTTGTATTGTAAACCTTGTAAAAAGTAGCTGGTTCACAAAAAATAAGTTCACTTTTTTAATTGTATAAAATAAAGTTTGATTGCGTATGAAGATTTTTCTTTATTTATTGACTGGATTGCTTTTGTTTTCTGGTGAATTATACAGCCAGTCTTATGGATTGCAATTTTCTAGTCATGAAGCAATACCTGAAAAACGCACTTCTCTCAATTTAACACCTGAAGAACCCCTATGTTTAAACGAAGACACTCAAATATCTTTTGATCTTAAATTTGTACCTGGCCTTAATGCATATTTTGGTTATGTAATAAGAATAATAACTACCAATAACCAGAACATAGATATTGTATCTGTCGATAAATTTGGAAATTTTAATTTTGTTATAGGAGAATCTTTTTCTTATGCTTTTAAGATTGATTCTTCCAGTTTGTTTTGCAAATGGAATCATTGTGAAATTCGGTTTGATAAAATTCTGAAGGAAGTAAATTTTTTCCTGGATAATCGTTTAGTAACCAAAAGCAAACTAAACTTTAATAATGCAACTTGTTGTAAAGTTTTTTTTGGAACTACCAACTGTAAAGCTATATCCGTATAAGACACTGGAACTAGGTTAAAATAGGGGGATAATATTTATTTCATTTTGCGGTAACTTTTTAGTAACACATCAAAAATAATTTTAAAGATTATTTAGAAGATATACTAAAATTAGTAAAATGTTTAAAATTATCATCCTTTCAATTATTGGATTTTCTTTTCTGCCATTTCTATCCCAAGGACAGGAAACCTTAATAAAAGGTAGGGTTATTGATGCCGTAACAAAAAAAGGTATTCAAGGCGTTACTATAATGGTTCAGAACACTGCAATAGGGGTTACCTCTGCAATAGATGGTACATTTAAAATAAACGCTCAAAAAGGGGCTGTTCTTGTTGTTAGTTTTATTGGTTATGATCAAAAGATTGTTTCTTCATCTGACGAATTTTTAAATGTTGATTTAAATATAACCTCTCTTCAATTGCAGGATGTAGTAGTTACAGCGCTTGGTATTACTAGCAAAAAAAGGGCTTTGGGCTATTCAGTTCAGGAAGTGAAGGGTGAAGTTATGACACAGGCTAGAGAGACCAATCTTGTAAACGCACTTGCAGGACGGGTGGCAGGTGTAAATATTGTAAACGGTTCAAACAGCATTGGTGGCTCATCAAAAATTGTAATTCGAGGAGAGACTTCACTGGCAGGATCCAATCAGCCTTTGTTCGTTGTAGATGGTATTCCTATCAGTAATGCTGTTTCTACGGCTAGGAATGTAGACTATGGTAATGCTGCAGGAGAGATTAATCCAGACGACATTGAAACCATAACTGTGCTGAAAGGACCTACTGCAGCAGCTTTGTATGGTTCAAGAGCTTCAAATGGGGTGGTACTAATCACTACTAAAAAAGGAAAGTCTAATCAGGGCATAGGCGTTACTGTTAATTCTACCACAAGTATGGAAAAAGTAATGTTATTGCCTACTTATCAAAATTCTTATGGACAGGGAACAGGTGGCGCTTATCGTATTGGCGATGGTGGAAGAAGCTGGGGCCCCCCTCTTGATGGAAGAGAAATGAAAGTACCTGTAAATTCGGAATACCCGCCTACTGTTGGAGAAACCATAAAATGGGAACCCTATCCAAATAACGTAAAAGAGTTTTATGAAACAGGCTTTACCCTCACAAATAGTGTAGCTATAGCGGGCGGTAATGATAAAGGAAATTTCAGAGTATCTTATAATAATTTAAAACAAACCGGTCTAGTTCCAAATACTGATCAGAAAAGAGATAATGTTTCTGTAAACGCCGGTTATAAATTCACTAACAAACTCACTGTAAATACAACTATTACCTATATTGAGACTAATAGTAAAAATAGGACAATCATTGGTTACGGAAACCAAAGTCCAGTGTATACCTGGATTTGGGAAGGCCGACAAGTGCGCACAGACAAGATGCGGGACTACTGGTTCAAAGGTTACGAAGGCACAAGACCGTTTACTTATAACTTTAAGTTTAATGATAATCCATATTTTGGTGCATACGAAAATCTTAATGGTTTAAAGAAAGCTAGATGGCTGGGTAATATTATGCTTAATTACCAGTTTACACCTGAGTTGAGCCTGATGCTGAGAACTGGTCTTGATCAGAACATGGAAAGACATGATACGCGACGCTCTGCTGGTACTAGCGCTTTTCAGCAAGGTATGTACAGCTTAGATAAAATTATGTTTCAAGAAAAAAACGCTGACTTTTTATTGAGCTATGAAAAAGAAGTAAGCAGTAATTGGAATTTTAAAGTTTCAGGGGGAGGTAACCAGATGAGCCAAGTGCAGGAAAGTTTTACCAATACAGCCGGACAGTTGAGTATCCCTGGACTATATAATTTGGGCAATTCAGCTATTCCACTTGTTGGAACGCAGTATGATTCCAAATATGCGATCAATAGTTTGTATGGCTATGCTAATGTAGCTTATAAAAATGCCATTTTCATGGATGTGACAGTCAGAAATGACTGGTCAAGTTCACTGCCAAAAGCGCATAACTCCTATTTTTATCCCTCATTTTCACTGAGTGGAGTGTTTTCTGATTTTCTGCATTTGCCTTCAAATTCTGCACTTAGTTATGGTAAAGCAAGGCTTAGCTGGGCAAGAGTTGGTAATGACACCCGACCTTACAGGTTAAGAAACGTATATGGTTATTCAACGGCATGGTCAACTTTTCAAACTGTTTCAGAACCAGCTTCTATTGCCAATGCTGATTTACAACCGGAAATGTTAGATACCTATGAACTTGGTACCGAATTACGATTCTTTAAAAATAGGCTAGGTATTGATTTTACCTATTATAATACGGTCAGTAAAAATCAAATTATCAATCTTGCAATTGATAGAACAACTGGATATACTTCTCATTCAGTTAATGCTGGAAAGATACAAAGCCATGGATTTGAAGTGATGCTGAACATTACGCCTGTAAAAACAAAGTCTTTTCAGTGGGATTTAAACTTGAACTGGGCAACTAATAGAGCCATTGTTAAAGAATTAGCGGATGGTTTGGATACATACCAATTACCTAGCAGCCAGTTATCTAATCAGGCAAGGGTTGGAGGAAGAATGGGGGATATGTATGGAACATCTTTTAGAACAGACCCTAATGGGAATATTATTTTCCTGAATGGCATAGCACAGAAGGATCCTACTTTGAAATTAATTGGTAACTACAATCCGGACTGGACGGCAGGCATCTCTAATAACTTTAACTACAAAGGAATCATTGCAAGCTTTCTGTTAGACTGGAGATTTGGTGGTGCATTTTATCCTTACATGTATACACGTGGTAATGAAGCTGGCCAGCTTATTGAATCGTTGGAAGGCCGTGAGAACGGCATTGTTGGTAATGGAGTGAAACTTGATGCAAGTGGCAAGTATGTACCAAATGATGTGAAAGTATCTGCAGAAACTTACTGGGGGGGATATTTTAACGGTGCTAATGGAACATTCAATGGTACTTGGATGAAACTAAGAGAAGTGAAACTAGGATATACTATACCAAAAAAATGGTTGAAAAGAATGCCAGTTAAAGATATCTCTATTATGATAGTAGGTAGGAATCTGGCACTATGGACCGAGGTACCACATACGGATCCTGATACTTCTGTTATGTCAGGTGATTCAGTGGTTCCTGGTTCAGAAAACATGTCTTTACCTTCATCTAGAAGCTTTGGTTTTAATCTCAACTTTAAATTCTAATCAATAAATACTCTGTATATGAAAAAAATATTCTTTCCTATAATCGTTTTTATAAGTGTGTTTATTTCTGGTTGTAATAAAGATTTTGAAGTAATAAATACCAATCCTAATAACCCCGAAGTTATTTATCCCGAATTGCTGATGGTTAATATTATCAGGGGCTCGGTTAATGACTTAGTTGGAGATGGGTTTTCTAGCAGTAATGTTTTAATGCAGTTCATGACTGAGGTTCGGCAGCCGGGCATTGATCGCTACCAAATAGGATCTACTAATACTTGGGATAATGGCTATTCTAATCTTAGAAATGTGCAAAATCTGTATGATATATCTGAAGAAAGAGGGTTAGTGAATTATAAGGCAATTGCCAAGATTATGCGTGCGCTTCTTTTTTCACGGATGACAGATTGTTATGGAAACCTGCCTTACAAAGAGGCTTTGCAGGGTAAGAATGGGAATAATGGAGGATCAGTCATTTATCTTCCCAAGTTCGATTCTCAAGAAGAAGTTTATGCAGGTTTGATAAAAGAACTAAAGGAAGCTAATATGCTTTTAGACGCTAAGAATGAGTTGATTAAAAATGATATTCTTTTTAATGGGGATGTTTTGAAATGGAAAATGTTTGCAAACAGTCTTTGCATGCGATTACTACTTAGAAGATCAAATAAAATAAATCCTTCTAATGACATGCGTGAAATGCTTGCAAATCCAACAACTTATCCACTCATGGGCACAGTTGGGGAGAATGCGGTATTGAAATATGTGGAAGCACCTAATCTTTTTCCATTAACAAGTACCCGTTCCGGCGACATTCAATATGTTCGTCTTTCCAAAACATTTGCAGATAAACTAAATGAGTTGCAGGATCCCAGGTTGCCAATATTTTTTCTGCCAACCCCGGAGTCTGTTACCGCCGGCAGTCCAAAGTATTCAGGAGTACTAAATGGCGAAACCGATGTCAACCTTGGAAGCAATATTGTTCCTAAATCATCTCAAATAGGGACTTTTTATTATAAGGACATTCAAGTTCCAGTAGCTGCGCAAGGGCTCATTATGCTGGTTTCTGAATTGAAATTCATTTTGGCAGAAAGTGTGGTGAAAGGGTATGTCACAGGTGATGCAAAGCAATATTATGAGGACGGAATAAAGGCTTCAATGGACTATTATAAATCAGTATCAGGAGTAAATATTTCTGCTACTTTGACCTATTTAAATCAGCCTGGCGTTGCTTATAATGCAACAAAGGCGCTGGAGCTAATTGGAACACAACGTTGGATTGCTATGTTTTACAATGACTGGCAGGCATGGCATGAATGGAAACGTACAGGCTTTCCTGTACTTACTCCATCAAAAGTAAATTTCAATGGCGATCGTATTCCAGTGAGATTTATTTATCCATCAGGTGTTCAGGTAACGAACAGGGATAATTATACAATTGCGGTAACTGCTCAAGGTCCGGATGATATTAATACCAAGTTGTGGTGGATGAAATAATATGAAAATAAAATGAAATTTTCTATAAATTATTTTCCTTTCTGGGTAATTATTGCCATAGCTCTGACTTCATCATTGATTTCATTGACTGGTAATCCTCTGTCTGCTCAAATAAGGTATAATAATGGACAATATTTTTCTAGCCGTTCAGAAGCATTGGGAGAGAAAGGTATGGTATGCACCAGCCAACCATTAGCCACACAGGTTGGTTTAGAAATACTAAAAAAAGGCGGAACAGCCATTGATGCCGCCATAGCTGCCAATGCTATGTTGGGACTAACGGAACCAACGGGAAATGGCGTAGGGGGAGATATTTTTGCAATAGTTTGGGATGCAAAATCTCAAAAACTAATAGGTCTAAATGGAAGCGGAAAATCACCCCAATCCCTAAAGTTGTCGTGGTTCAAAGAAAATGGAATGAAAGTTATTCCATCTTATGGAGCGCTTTCAGTTTCAGTACCTGGATGTGTAGATGGTTGGTATATGTTGCATAATAGGTTTGGAAAATTACCAATGGATCAACTACTCAATCCAACCATTGAATATGCATCCAAAGGATTTCCAGTTACGGAAGTAATTGCAAATTCCTGGAAAAAATATGCCAAGACTTTAAATAAATACGAAGGTTTCCGAAGAGTTTATATGCCTGGGGGTAAAACACCTGCCGCGGGCGAAATATTTAAAAATACGGAGTTAGCACATACACTTGAATTATTGGTTCAAGGAGGAAGAGATGCTTTTTACAAAGGACTTGTTGCCAATGCTGTAGAAAAGACTGTTCATGCCGAGGGTGGTTTTTTATCGCAGTCCGATTTGGCTGATCATCACGGGCAATGGGTGGATCCTGTATCCGTTAATTACCGCGGGTACGATGTTTGGGAGCTGCCTCCGAATACACAAGGTTTGGCGGTACTCCAAATGTTGAATATACTTGAGCAATTTGATATTGCTTCAATGAGATTCGGCAGTGTGGAATATACACATCTTTTTATTGAAGCAAAAAAACTAGTATATGAAGATCGAGCCCGCTATTATGCAGATCCGAATTTTTACAAGGTTCCATTAAAAGGGTTGCTTAGTAAGGAATATGCAGCTACTCGTAGCCAACTTATTAATCCTGAAAAGGTATTGGACAGCGTTTATTCCGGAGATCCTGAAAGATTTGGAAATACCATCTATTTAACGGTTGCCGACCAATACGGTAATATGGTTTCTTTGATCCAGAGTAATTTTGCCGGTATGGGTTCTGGCATTATCCCGGATGGTTGTGGATTCAGCCTGCAGAATAGAGGTTGTGCATTCAATATAACTGAAGGGATGCCTAATTCTTATGCACCTGGAAAGCGTCCTTTCCAAACTTTAATTCCTGCTTTTGTTACAAAAAACAATAAACCGTTAATCAGTTTTGGTGTAATGGGTGCTGATATGCAACCCCTAGGACAGGTTCAGGTTCTTGTGAATCTTATTGATTTCAAAATGGGACTTCAGGAGGCTGGTGATGCTGCCAGAATCAACCATATTGGCTCTTCTAGTCCAGAAGGGATTGGATACAAGGGAAAGGGGACTGTCTTTTTGGAAGAAGGCGGATTTTCTCCAATGATGATTTCTTTACTCCAAAGGATGGGTCATGAAATAGGACATGACCTGGCCGGTTATGGAGGTTATCAAGCTATCAGGTTGGATTCTGTTAATCATGTGTATCATGGTGCTTCTGAATTTAGGAAAGATGGTTATGCTGCAGGTTATTAATATACTTCGGGTATTAAAAAAAGGATTGAAAAATCAATAAAATAAGAACATCTAAATTGAATAATAGGATGAAAAAATTATTTTCTGCAATCGCTTTTTTGATGATGGCTTTACAACTTTCAGCCCAGATTATTATCAGCCCCCCAGCAGGAAATATGCCAACGGCAATTCATAAAGAAGGTAAGACTGTTATTCCCAATGGACGCATTCTTTCACCTTTGGGACAGTCCATAATGGTTGCCCCACATCCATATGGCATGGTGATTAGTCCGGATGGTAATACGCTAGTAACAGCTAATTCTGGAACCAGCCCTTTATCTATCACTATTATTCGTAATATTCGATCCAAAACACCGGAAATACAACAAATTCCCCCTAATGCCAATACAGATAAAGGCATTTTGGCTTCGGTTTTTATGGGCCTTGCAATCAGCCCCGATAACAAAACCGTATTTGTTGCGGGAGGTCAGGAAAATAAAATTTATCTCTTCAACCTTGCCACTGGAAAGCCAGCAGGCGCTATAGATTGTTCACATAAGACCGATTCTGCAAACTATTTAAATGGTTATATAGGGGACCTGATTATAAACAAAGCTGGAGATAAACTATATGCAGTTGACCAAATTGGGTTTAGAATGGTAGTAGTGGATTTGTCTACTGGAAAAGTTCTTCATAGTGTTCGCACTGGCCGATATCCCTTTGGAATTGCTCTTTCACCAAATGAAAAGACAGTTTATATAGCTAATGTAGGCATGTATGAATATAAGCTACTGGAAAATATTGATCCAAAAAATCCTCGTGCCACTTCCATGACCTTTCCTCCTTTTTCTTATCTATCCTCAGAATCGGAAAAAGGTATACATAATAATAGTACTCAGTTGCCAGGACTTGGCAACCCTATGTCTGACGAGGCATTTTCTGTTTGGAGTTATGATGTTAGTCAACCAAAGATTCCTGTAGTCACATCAAAAGTAAAAACTGGATTTCAAATTGGTGAATTGATAGAAGATATTCCTGCGGTTGGTGGTGCTAGTCCTAATTCAATAGTTGCTACCGACAAATATGTTTTTGTCAGCAATGGAACTAATGACTGTATTTCGGTACTGAATGCGCAAACCCACAAGTTGATTAAAAATATCAAACTTAGTCCTGATCGCCGGCTAGGTAGCCTTAGAGGAGTTATCCCCTTTGGACTTAGCTTATCTCCTGACCGCAAGACTTTATACGTAGCAGAATCCGGCATTAATGCGGTAGCCATTATCTCAGTGGATAATTTTGAAGTAAAGGGTCATTTTCCGGTGGGTTGGTTTCCTTCTAAATTAGCAGTTAGTCCGGATGGAACAATCATATATGTTGCCAACGCAAAAGGTTTTGGTTCTGGTCCAAATGGGGGGATGGATTTTATTCCGGGTCCAGAAGGCAGTAATATTGGACGCCTTATGAAGGGTTTTGTTTCTATCTGCCCTGCACCCTCTATTGCAAAACTCCCAAGTCTTACAAAACAAGTAGTTGATAATAATTTTCTTTTTCGGTCTGCAAAGGATTCTTCTTTTTTGAAAAGGGTTAATAGCCCCATCCCATTGTTTCCTGGCGCTTCTAAATCGCCCATTTTATATTGGGTTTTTATACCAAAAGAAAACCGAACTTATGATGAAGTATTGGGCCAATTAAACTTTGCCAATGGAGACTCATCCATTGCCAGATTTGGAGTAAATATTCCGCTAGTTACTAGCCCTAATAAGACCTTATCTGTTACAAATGCTATGGTGATGCCCAATCATCTAGCCCTTGCTAAACAGTTTGCTTTCAGTGATAACTTTTATTGCGATGCCGACCACTCTTCTGATGGTCACCGATGGTTGGTAGATACCTATCCAAATGAATGGACAGAATCTACCACAAGCGCAGGCTATGGGGGAAACCGAAATATGAAAGATGGACTTAAGTTGCCCGGAACTCTTTCCCTTACATCTGGCACCAGTGCTATTTATCCAGAGGATTATAATGAAGCAGGATCTATCTGGGATCATTTTGAAAGAAATAAAATTCCCTATTTTAATTTCGGTTTAGGGCTCGGTTTTGGTAGTCGTTTTAATGACACAGCTTTCAAGCTCTTAACGGTAAAATATCAGGGTAACTATCCAATGCCTGGAAAACTAGAGTATAATTCTTCCCGCATCTTCCCCGTCTTCAATACCACTGTTCCGGATCAGTACCGTGCAGATGTTTTCATTAAAGAGGTTGAAGAGCGCTGGTTAAAACCTAAGCTGCCGCTTCCTTCAGTAATGACAGTTCGTATTGCCAATGATCACGGAGGAGATGTAAGAGCCGAATACGGATATCCGTTCAGAGAAAGTTTTATGGCGGATAATGATTTAGCTATTGGCAGAGTCATTGAATTTTTGTCGCACACACCCTATTGGAAAAACATGGCAATTGTTATTACAGAAGACGACCCACAAGGAGGTGTTGATCATGTGGATGCCCATCGTAGCCTATTAATGGTAGCATCTCCATACGCAAAAAAACACTACGCGGGTCATGTTCACTATAGCTTCGGTAGTTTTTTCAAAACAATGTGGAATAGTTTAGGCATTTCATACCTCAACCAGTATGATGCCGGTGCTGCTGATTTCAGTGATTTATTTACAAATATTCCGGACTATACTCCCTATAATGCGCTTTCCTCAGATTTACGGATTTTTGATCCGCAGAAGGCAATAACGCCACTGGATAAAAATTTTGATTGGAAGTCATTTGAAAAAGGCGGAGAGTTTGACCATCCAAGTCAAATGATGAAAGATAGCAAGGAATTGGACCAACAATTGAAGAAAAAGAAAGTAAAACAATAGTTGGTATTGAGATACTAAATTAATTGAGAATTTTATACCAATTTAGTTAATCATCTAAAATATTATCAAAATATTAATTGAACCTTGTTTCAGACAGTTTGAAAAAATTATTGATAATTTCAGACAAATAAATAGGCATGAAAAATTTATTATACGCAATAACATTAACAGTATTCATGAATAATAATGTTATTGCTCAAAAAGCAGACGTAATTTTTATTAATGCCAATATCATTACAGCGGCTGAGAAAGGAGTTCGGGGAAATTCAATGGCCTTAGAAGCTGGGAAAATATTATATGTAGGTGATTTAAAATCTACTTTAAAATTTCAAAATACACAAACCAAAATCATTGATGTTGAAGGGAAAACCATCATTCCAGGTTTTAATGATGTTCACTTACATCCAAGTCCAGAAACTAATTTTAATGAATTAGATCATGTTATAAAAATAGATACTGTCACTTCTATTAAAAGTCTAATTAAACTACTTACTCTAAAAGCAAATATAACACCTAAAGGAATGTTGATTATGGCTCGCGGTTATAATGAAAGTAAGTTAGGCATGGAGCCAACCTGTGACGTTTTGGATTTAGCAAGCAAAAACCATCCAATCTATATTACACATGCTTCTGGTCATAAGTCAGTTGCAAATTCCTATCTATTAAGAATAAATAATATCACCAAAGAAACACCAAACCCAAATGGTGGAACCTTTGAAAGATTCAACGATGGCAGTCCAAACGGAATTTGTAAAGAGGCTGCCGCTTCGGGATTAACAAAAAACGAAGCAATCATCCCCTACCCTGAAAAATCATTTTATGATTTATTAAACAACTACAGAACTTATTTTACTAAATTATTATCATTAGGAATCACGAGTGTTGGCGATGCAGGTTCAGATACTAAAAGATTAAAAATATATCAAGCATTAGTGGCAGAAAATTTTCCAATGCGTTTTAATATAATGATGCTTGATAAACTCTTACCTATTATGGAAGGAGGAGATGCACATCACGAGACTGACTCCTGGAAAACATTGGCTGATTTTAAAAATGACAAAATCGAGCAAACTGAAACAGATTTTTTAAGAGTTAAATCTATCAAAGTATTTCATGGCAATTCATTAAGTGGTAAAACGTGTTGGTTATATGAACCTTACAATATGATTAATCCTGCTACTGGAAAAAATGATTATTATGGAATTCCTTATAAAAGAACACAAGCTGAATTAGACTCTTTATTTTTAGCAATCCATAAAAATGGTCTACAAATTTGTGTACATAGCAATGGAGATAGAGAGATTGAAATGGTACTAAAAGCATTTGAGAAAGTATATGCAACTGGCAATCCTTTAAATATTCATCATCGAATTGAACACTGTAGTGTTATAAATGATAGCATCATTTATAAAATCAAAAAATTGGGAATAATACCAATTTTACATAATTATATTAGTGAATTAGGAGATTTATTAGATCCTTATGGTGAAGACCGATTAAATAATATGTTTGCCACTAAAAGTTTCTTAGATGCCGGGATATTGCCTGCTTTACATTCTGATGCGCCGGTATCCAACTATGATCCTAGACTAAGATGGGAAAGTACGGTATTAAGAGCCACCAATTCAGGCAAAATATTAGGGCCAAAACAACGTGTTACTGCAGAAGAGGCACTGATTATGTATACTAAAGGCGGTGCCAATGCAACGGGTGAGTTGGCAAAAAAAGGAACATTAGAAAAAGGAAAATTCGCTGACTTTGTAATAATTAAGGAAAATCCTTTAGAAATTAATCCAAGCGCTATACATGCACTTCACATAATGGAAACATGGGTGAGTGGAAAATTAGTATACGAACAAAAATAAACAACAAAGTATCTACAATTTAACCTAAGTGGATAATCCGGTCCCTTTGACCAGGCATTTCCGGTTTTCATTAACCAAGAAACCTGCTGATTATCAATCCATTTAGTGGTCAGCCTTGACCGTATTTTGATGGTCTTGGTCCCCGGATTTTCCAACCATTCAAAAGAATAATAATGCTCCACTTGCTTATATATCCGAAGCTTTAGGCCACTCCAATTTAAAAACTACTCAAAACTACTTTGGAAGATTTGAGGACGAGAGTCTGAAGGCTTTCCATAGTGGTTTGATGGAGGGGATGGTAGATTAAGCGTTTATAATGAATAATATCCAGTTGCTCTTCCAACACCTTCTTTTGTAATTACTTTTTTATTTAATAATTCAATGATTGTTTTCTTTACAGTTGGAAGTGGAATGTCTAACTTAATTGAGATATCTCCTGAACTACATCCTGCATGATTTTGTATATAGAAATTAATTCTTTGTTCACGAGGAGTTAGTGCTTCACTTGCTTTTTTACTTTCTTCTAGTTTCAACAACAAATTACTTTGAATATTATTTAGGCAGCTTATAAAAAAATTAAGCCATTTTGTTACGTTTTCTCCAGGTCTGTTTTTTTGTGCATCCATTAATACTTTGTAGTATTCAGATTTTCTATTTTCAATTTCATGTTCAAAGCTTACATATTGTATCCATGAATAACCATTCTTCAATAAAAGTAAACTAGCTAATAATCTGCTTAATCGACCATTACCATCTTGAAATGGATGGATGCTTAAAAATTCATAAACAAACAAAGCATCTTTTACTAAAGGCAATGTTTCTTCATCATTATTATACCATTCAATTAAACGTATCATTGCGTCCTGTGTTTGAAGTCCAGGTTCAGTTGTTTTGAAGATGGTTTGTTTTGTGCCGTCAGGTAAATTGGCTTCAACTGCATTGGTTACTTGTTTATATTCACCTTTATGCCATGCATCTTTTACACTATATTTCATTAAGAGATTATGCAAGCTTTTGATTTGACTTTCTGTAATACCAATTGATGTATAATTTTCAGCAATTGTATCTAAGGTTTCAAAGTAGCCCACCACTTCCTGTTGGTCTCTTTCTTCAAAAGAAGATATGTTTATGTTTTCAATTAATACACTTACTTCGTCATCGGTCATTTTGGAACCTTCAATTCTTGTAGAAGCGCCTACACTTTTAACCGTAGCTATGCTTTTTAATTGCATTAATGTGCTACCTTCTCTTTTTTCAATACTAGCCCAAGTCGCATCAAAACGATCAATTTTTGACAATTCGGACATGATTTTCATGCCTAAGTCAAGTTGTAGGTTGTTTATTATTAAGCTCATTATATCCGTATTTATCCGTAAATATACGAAAACATATCTGATAATTGCAAATATTTATACCCGTATTTATCCGTAAATATACGATTTGGTATCCATAATATTGAAGTACGAAGACCTATTGGCAACTATTAGATTAAACGAAAATAAATAGGGCAGAATTGTTATTTATGGATAATTCGCCGATTTCTATTTTTTCATAGAACGAATTACAGTTGCATAAAAAGATAACTTGTGCTTTCATAATTAGTCCCAAAGTCCTTGGGTTAAAAATTTTAATTTTTCCTCTTTACAAGAAGGGCAATGGTATTTCTTGTCTTCTAAAATATATTGTAAATCCATTCCCATTATCCAATCAATCACTACCTTTTTAGGATTATAAAACCGGTCTTATACGGATATAGCTTTACAGTTGGTCTTATACGGATATAGCTTTAAATAATCACTGCAATAAAATGAAGAATTCCTGCAACAATTTTTAATTTTTTTTACGTACTGTCACCCAACCAAAACAAAAAATCCCTAACTAATTCAATAACAATTAGTTAGGGACGTTTATTTGCTGTAGGGGGAGGGATCGAACCTCCACGAAGCAGTTAGCTGTAGTACAAAGTTCAGTGGTCGACCCTGGTCGGCCCGATTGCTCGGAACGGCTCTATGCTACGTTTATTCTGTTATCTCCACCCCCGAGACAAGAGGGCATGTCTGCCAAAAGTTTCATCACCCCACAGTATAAAGAACTTTTTTGTTGTTCAAGAGTGTAAATATAAAACCATTCATCACATTTTTACAAATATTTCAATGAAAATTTAAAAAGTATAGATAATATTCAATAATTTGCCTTTATTAGTAAATATTATCTAATTAATTGACCAATATGAACCCGAAATTGAATTTAGACAAACTAGATTTGCAGATTATTCAAGAAATGATGGAAGATGCAGAAATTTCATATGCCGATTTGGGCAAGAAATTGTTTGTATCTGGCGGCACCATTCATGTAAGAATTAAAAAACTCGAAGAGTCTGGTATTGTTAAAGGTAAAAAATTATCGATAGACCTCAAAGCTTTGGGCTACGATGTGATTGCTTTTATTGGAATTTATTTAGAAAAAAGCTCTTTGTACGACAGTGTGGCTAAAGAATTGAAAAAAATTCCGCAAATTGTTCGTCTAAACTATACCACGGGTAACTATAGTATGTTTGCAGAAATTGTATGCAAAGACATTCAACAACTCCGTTTTGTATTGCACGATGAATTGCAAAAAATAAAAGGGATAGAAAGAACAGAAACATTTATTTCTTTAGATGAAAGCCTAACGCGCAACGTAGTAATTGCATCTTAATCATTCAAACAATTTTTTCATGACAACCGCTCATTTTAATTTACAATCTACGGTTCAACTCTTGCAACGCAAATGGAAACAGGTTTTAGTATTTGTAATTATTGCATTGGTAGTGGCTGCTATTACACTAATGTTGGTACCCAAATATTACAAATCAACGGCTATTATCGTTCCCGCAAATCCAGCACTAGCAGACAAAGCAGGTTTGTTTAATCCTAATATACAAGGCCTCTATTCTTATTTTGGATCTGGTGATGATATAGATCGAACTATTGGTATTGCTACCATGGATACAGTATACAAGCAATTGGTAGACGAATTTAAATTGGTGGATTATTATCAAATCAACCAATCAGATACAGCAAAGAATAGAAATGCTATTGATAGAAGAAAAGCAGTACTTGAATTACGCGAAGACCTAACATTTCAAAAAACAGATATTGGTCAATTAAAATTGTTTGCTTCAACAAAAGACAAACAATTGTCGGCAAATCTGGTGAATCGTTTAATTGCTATTACCCAGCAAAACGAAGCAGGTATTTGGAACCAACGTTATCGAGCTTCTTTGCAAAAACTAGAACAATCCATAAAACAAATGGAGCAAGAATATACTAGTTTAACAGAAGCTGCTAAAACAGCTAAAGAAGCAGGTGCTATTTTAATTAATAATAAGCAACATAGTTTATTAGAACAAATAACTACCTACCAAAAATCTGCTAATGAATTTAAGTTGGCTATTGAAAATAATGCACCTGCATTTTATGTAGTAGAGCCAGCTGTAATTGCGGCTAAATCAGAAAAACCAAATAAACCAGAACTGCTTTTATTAACGGCCTTATGTAGTTTTATTTTTGCATTGATAGGCGTATTGGTAAATAATAGAGAACCAAGTTTGTAATTGATGCAATTGCTCATTAAATACCATCGTGCTTATATTTCTGCTGCATTATTTTTTTTAAGTACTGTTGCGGCAATTGTATTTGCACAACCTATACTATTTGCCATTCCTTTTTTATGGTTAATCATTCCATATATTTTTAACTATTGCATAAATCAAACTGCAAATCTTTTTTGGATACTGTTACTATTATTGCCGCTTTCAACAGAATTAAATATTACACCATCTTTGGGTATTGACTTTCCCGATGAATTAGTATTAATGTTATTAACTGGTCTATCGGTATTTAAGCTAATTCACGAGCCAAAATTATTTCCTACCATCTTAAAAAAACAATCACTTTTTTTTATTGTAATTCTAATCATGCTATGGACTATTATAACTAGTTTTTATTCGGTTCAACCCATTCTTTCTATTAAATTTTTATTGGCTAGAATCTGGTATATTATTCCATTTGTGGTGCTGCCGCAAATACTTGTTAAGTCACAAACCGATTGTAGAAAATTTGCATTGCTCTTAGTATTACCAATGTTGGCAATGGTTATACAGGTGCTGATTCGTTTTGGTTTTTATGGCTTTGCCTTTGATTCTATTAAAAAAACAATGGCACCTTTTTTTAGAAACCATGTAAACTATTCAGCTATGTTGGTTTGCTTGATGCCTATTGCTTTTGCTATTTATTATTTAACGCCTAAAGCCAATCCTCAAAAAAAATTAATTTTACTAGGTCTTGCCATTGGTTTGATTGGATTATTTTATGCTTATTCGCGCGGCGCTTGGCTAGCATTAGTAGTGGGGATTTTTTTTGTATTTATAGTACAAAAAAAATTATTAAAATGGGTGATTGGTTCGATGATGGTTATAATAGTTGTAGCATCAAGTTGGTTGGCCATCGACTATCATTATATGCGTTTTGCACCCGACCATGACCATACAATTTTTCATACAAATTTTTCTGAACATATTGCTGCAACTGTTGCGTTTAAAGATGTGTCGAATGCAGAGCGTTTTCACCGTTGGATTGCTGGTGCTAGAATGTTTGCTGAGAGACCCATTACAGGTTTTGGCGCCAATACTTTTTATAGTAGTTATCAGCCTTTTACAGTTGACCGATTTAAAACCTGGGTGAGTAATAATCCAGAACACTCAACAGTACACAATTATTTTTTGTTAACGCTTTTAGAACAAGGCCTTCCTGGTTTACTTTTATTTGGTGGATTGTATATTGGTATGTTATTTAAAGCACAACGATTATACCACCAATTGCAAAATCAATTTTATCAAACAATGGCTATTTGTATTGGCGTTGTTTTATCAATGATGGGGCTATTGATTTTTATGAGTGACTTAATTGAAACAGATAAAATTGGAAGTTTATTTTGGCTGAGTTTAGGATTGCTTTTTGTATTAGAATCAAAACTATCCGAAGAAAAATCTGCTATTGCATAATTAAATTTTGCCGCGCACATTGAGTGCATCTCGCAATCCATTTCCTAATAAATTAAAAGACAATACGAGTAGCATGATGGCTATGCCTGGTGCCAACGCCAACATTGGATTGTGTGTAATAATAAAATTATAATGCTCTTTAATCATGAGTCCCCAACTAGGTTGCGGTGGTTGAACTCCAACGCCTAAAAAACTCAATCCTGCTTCTATAACAATTGCTGATGCAAAATTACTAGCAGCTATTACCATTACGGGGCCTAATATATTTGGCAGAATATGTTTAAAAATAGTACGCGAATGCGAATAGCCCAATACCTTGGTGGCTTCAATATATTCCAATTCGCGTATAGCCATTACTTGACCACGCACTAGCCTTGCTACATTCACCCACATGGTTAATCCAACAGCAATAAACACTTGCCAAAATCCTTTTCCTAGCGCTAGTGTAATAGCAAATACTAATAACAAAGTTGGGATACTCCAAATGGTATTTAAAAACCATAAAACAAGTTCGTCTATCCATCCCCTAAAATATCCTGCTATTGCGCCTAAAAAAATACCAATGGTTAAAGAAATAATTACAGCAATTAGTCCTACACTTAAACTCACTCTAACACCTATAATTAATCGGCTTAAAATATCTCTACCAAATTTATCGGTCCCTACATAAAAATGCAATGTTTGTATGGCAGGTGTAGCACAAAATTTTAGGTGAATGGCTTTTCTGTCTGAAACAGCTTCGTCGATATATTGCTGATAAATAATACTATCACCTACTTGCTGGTAAGCACTGATGGGTGTGTAAGTGTAAGTATCTTCTTCTCCAAAAAATAGTTTTTCAATTGTGGAGGTATTGGCCAAAACCCTTTCGCGCTTTGTTAATAGAAAGTTATTACTAAATCCTGGTTTTCTTCCGCCAATAGCTGGAATCATTCTATTTGCATTGGGTGAATGGTCTGGTGCAATAAAATAGGCAAACACTGCAAGCAGCGAACTAAGTACAATCAGTATCAATCCTATAACAGCGCCCTTGTTTAAGAAGAGCCGTTTACTAAAACCTGATTGTTGGGTATTATTTAACACGGCTGAAAATTACTGAATAATGATACTGCATACAGATAAATTTATTAGTTCTATTAAACAAAATGATTATTCAAGAGTCATACTAAAAACAAAACCCTATGAAAAGTTTTTTATTATTTCCTATTACACTACTTGCAATGATTGGTTTAATGGTTTATGCTTGGTGGCCAGAGTCTAACTAGCTGATTACCACCTAATATACTTTTCTTCCCTTCCATTGATACGATCCAAACTTTCCTAGCCAACCAGCTAATACCGTATATACAATATGAAAGGGTTGCGATATAGGAAACCACAATAGTGTTTTTTCTTGCCCAAAAAATTTACTTACGGGGTACATAAAAAAGAGTTCAATCACTGTTTTTAATAACAACAGTAATAAGCTGTCTTTCCAATATCCAATAGAAAATAAATTAGCTAATACTAGTACTAATAAAAAAAAGTTCACCAAATACACGAGTAATAATATGGGGAAAATTCTTTTATCGTGATACCGATCTGCCTTACTTGCCCAGCGGATTCTTTGGTTTAAAAACCTGTTCCAATTAGGCATAGGTTGTGTAGATACAATTGCTTCTTTAGAAAATAAAAATCCCAATTGTTGTGGATATTGCTCGTTCATTTTTTGCATCAATAACATATCATCTCCACTCGCAATAGTATCAATCCCTTTAAATTCGCCCACTGCATAAAAGGCTTTTTTATCATAGGCAAGGTTTGCGCCATTACACATGGCATGTTTACCAGCACTAACTGCAGCGGCCGTAATTCCTTGTAAACTCATAAAATCCAATACCTGAAAAATCGATAAAAATTGTCCATCATTTATAAATTGAACAGGCGCTGCAACAAACACCACATTATTCGATTGTATATAAGCGTCGTAATTTTGAAGCCAATTTTTTTGTACGAAACAGTCGGCATCGGTGGTTACAATCCAATTGCCATTGCTTTTCGAAACAGCAATTTCAATAGCTTTTTTCTTATAAGCATTGAGGCTATTGGGTTCTATATGGTCTATTAAATTAATTAGGTGCAAATTAGAATGCTGCATCTGCAAAGAGGCAACAATGCTAGCAGTATTATCGGTGGAGTGGTCATTCACTACAATTACTTCAAACAAATGACTAGGATAGTTTTGTTGTAGTAACGATGACAAACAGTTTTGAATATTATCGGCCTCGTTTCTGGCAGGAATGATTACCGTAAATAGTGTGCTAGGCTTGTAGCCGGGAGTTATGTTAAAAGGAGATAGTTTTAAAAACCAAGTTCTATAAAATAATATTAGCACGCAGTAGATACCTACTAGTGATGCCGCAATAAAAAATAGAAACTGATACATTGTACAAAGAAAACATAATTTAAAGGCAAACACTAAAAATTAACCCTAAAATACTTGGTGGTGTGCTCGAAACGAATTTACTTTGAATTAGTTGCATAACTAACTATATGCCAAACAACCAATTTAAACGAGGTGAGCTTTATAGCGTTATTAATGGAATGGCTTCCACGGCTGTTGCACGTCGTTTACAAAAAAATTTTAGAGCTGCCGGACTTGAAATTACCATTGAACAATGGAGCGTTTTATACCATTTATGGAAAGAAGATGGTTTGAGCCAACAAGAATTGTGTAACCGCACTTTTAGAGACAAGCCTAGTATTACTCGTTTGATTGATAATTTAGAAAAGCAAGAACTGGTTAATCGTATGCCTTCTTCTACAGACCGACGGATCAATTTGGTTGCCTTAACCGATAAGGCAAAAGAGATGCAACAATTAACCATTGACCTTGCCAATCAAACAATGAACGAAGCCTTAATTGGCGTGAAAAAAGAAGATATAGAACTAGTGAAACAGGTTTTTCAACGTGTCTACGATAACTTAACTTAAGATAATAAATACTTTTTCTATGGAAACAATTACGCAAACAACTGCATTAAAAGGTGGCGAATGGATTATCAAAGAAAGTGATCCGAGCACTACATTTATTCCTGAAGATTTTAACGAAGAGCAAAAAATGGTGATGGAAATGTGTGAGCAATTTTTAGCCACAGATATTCTTCCTATCATTGACAGAATTGAAAAACTAGAACCAGGTTTAATGCCTTCCTTGGTGCAAAAAGCGGGTGAGCAAGGTTTGCTATCTACTTCAATGCCCGAGCAATATGGTGGATTGGGTAAAGACTTTATTACTTCAACCATTGTTAACGAAGGCCTTGGTGGTGGTTATTCTTTTTCTGTTGCTGTTGCTGCTCATACAGGAATTGGCTCTTTGCCTATCTTGTATTTTGGTACTGATGCACAAAAAGAAAAATACATTCCAAAGCTTGCTAGTGGCGAATGGAAAGGTGCTTATGGATTAACCGAACCCAATAGTGGCAGTGATGCACTCGGCGCAAAAAGTACCGCCAAACTAAGTGATGATGGAACGCACTATGTATTGAACGGACAAAAATGTTGGATCACCAATGGTGGATTTGCAGATGTATATACTGTTTTTGCAAAAATAGATGGCGATAAATTCACGGCATTTATTTTAGAGAGAGGAATGGAAGGTTTTACCCAAGGCCCCGAAGAACACAAAATGGGTATTAAAGGATCGTCTACTGTACAATTGTATTTTCAAGATTGCAAAGTGCCTGCAGAAAACGTACTAGGCGAAATTGGCAAAGGACATATTATTGCCTTTAATATTTTAAATATTGGTCGATTAAAATTATGTGCTGCAACCCTTGGAGGTGCTAAACAAGCCACCAATGTTGCCACTCTATATGCCATTAACCGCGAGCAATTTAAAATTTCCATCTCTCGTTTTGGCGCCATCAAACATAAGTTGGGCGAAATGGCTATTCGTTTATGGGTTTGTGAGTCTGCTTTATATCGCACCGCAAAATGGATTGACGATGCCGAACAAACACTTGCACATAGTGGTAAATCATTTGCGCAGTCTTTGCTTGGTGCTGCCGAAGAATTTGCTATTGAATGTGCGATGCTAAAAGTATATGGTAGTGAAGTACTCGATTATGTGGTGGATGAAGGCTTACAAATACATGGTGGCAATGGCTTTAGCGATGAATATGCTATTTCAAGGGCTTACCGCGATAGCCGCATTAACCGCATTTACGAAGGCACGAACGAAATCAACCGTTTATTAGCAGTTGATATGGTTTTAAAACGTGCCATGAAAGGCAAGCTAGATTTGATGGGTCCAGCCATGGCCGTTCAAAAAGAACTCATGAGCATTCCTGATTTTGGGTCTGATGATGATGCGCCTTTTGCTAAAGAACGTAAGTATATAGCCAATTTTAAGAAAGCTATTTTAATGGTAGCAGGTGCCGCAGTTCAAAAATTAATGATGCAGTTAGACAAAGAACAAGAGGTTTTGATGAATATTGCCGACATGAGTATTGAGGTATTTAATGCCGAAAGTGCCTTGTTGCGTGTAATGAAACTCACCCAAACCAAGGGCGAAACGGCTTGTTCTATTCAGGCCGATATGATGCATGCCTATATTTATGACGCTGCCGACCGCATTAATAAAGCCGGAAAAGACGCTTTAAACAGCTTTTCAGAGGGTGATGAACTAAGAATGATGCATATTGGACTCAAGCGATTTACCAAAGTTGATCCTTTTAACAGTAAGGATGCTAGGCGTAGAATTGCCGATAAAATGATTGAAAACAAGGGTTATTACTTCTAAAAAAAAAATTATTTGGTGGGAATAAAAAAAATCACCTAAATTTAACATATCGATAATCTTACGATTGCTTGCTCACTAAAAGACCTTATTGCCCTCAAAGCGATAAGGTCTTTTTATTTGATAGAAATTCCAGCTAATTATTACTTCTAGGTCTTGCCTCAATGATGCTCTAAAAATCACTAGTTCGATTTCGTAAATATATTCTGCATTACTAAACGTTTAGTAAAAAAAAATTGCCAAATTCACTTAACGCTTTTAAGATTCATTATTTGCCATTTATAAAATTAATTAACATGTCGTCTCGTAGAAACTTTCTTCAAAATTCTGTGCTTGGTTTGGCTGGTTCGGCCGTTGTTCCTTTTTTAGGTAGTGCTGCAACTAATACTTCTAGCTTAGCACCTGATGCTGATTTGGCTATTGGTGTAGCTGGTTACACGTTCTATAAATTTAGTTTAGAGCAGTCTATTGTAATGATGAAAAGAATTGGTGTTACAAATTTATCATTGAAGGAAATTCACTTGCCATTAAATAGTAGTGATGAAAAAATTGCTGCGGCTATGGCTAAGTTTAAAGAAGCAGGCATTAATATTTATACAGTGGGTGTGATTTACATGAAAACCAAAGAAGCGGTTGACCAAGCTTTTGAATATGCCAAAAAAGTGGGTGTAAACATGATAGTTGGAGTGCCTAGTTACGACCTAATTACTTATTCAGAAGAAAAAGTAAAAGCCTACGATATTCGTTTAGCCATTCACAACCATGGTCCTGAAGATGCATTGTATCCTGCACCAAAGGATGTGTACGACAGAATTAAAAATATGGATGCGCGTATGGGTATGTGCATTGATATTGGTCACGCAACGCGCGCGGGCGCTGCTCCTGAAAAAGCGGTGAGAGATTTTAAAGAGCGCATATTTGATTTACATATTAAAGACGTAAGCATTGCTGCTAAAGATGGTAAAGCCATTGAAATTGGGAGAGGTGTAATTCATTTTTCGGCACTAGTAGCATCCTTGCGTAAAATTAAATACAAAGGTGTTTGCAGTATTGAATTTGAAAAAGACATGGCAGATCCATTGCCAGGTATTGCAGAATCAATTGGATATTTTAAAGGAATTGTTGCCGCAGATAAATAATTCATTGTTACATTTATTACATGAGAGTGTGTTTTTTCAGCTACTTATTATTATTTGGCTTGAGCCTGTCAGCGCAACAAAGTCAACCAAAAATGTTAATTGGAAGGTCAACAGGAAAGTTGCCTTCTATGGTATATAGTTTGGGCGAAGACCGCTTAGGCGCTGCAAAATTGGGTTATATAGACACCAATATTTTGTTGCGTGTGGTTGATTCTACCAAAGATTTGTATAAGGTACAATTGTCTAAATACCATGCTGCTTTTATAGATAAGTCTTATTTTAAAGTTGATTCAAGTATCCAACTAAAACCTTTTTACTTAACGAGTTCTTTTTTAGCAAAAGGCGATACGCTGTATGATGTAGTAAATATTCGGGTCGACGAACACCTGCCCTATAAGTCTTGGATGGAAATTAGCCCCTCTAAAATTATGATTGATATTTATGGGGTACAAGCAAACACCAACTGGATCACCCAATTACAATCGCTTAAAGAAGTTAAAAATGTTTACTACAACCAAGTTGAAGACGACGTGGTGCGCGTTACCATTGAATTAAAACACCAACAACACTGGGGTTATAGTATTGCTTATAAAGGAAAGAGTCTTGCTGTGCATATAAAAAGACAACCCAATATTTTGGAGTTAAAAAACATGGTGATTGCAATTGATGCAGGCCATGGAGGAACCAATAGTGGCGCAGAAGGTATTAAATACCATGCTTCCGAAAAAGAAAATACTTTGCTCTATGCAAAAGCCTTAGAAAAAAATTTAAAAAAATTAGGAGTTAAGAAAGTAATTATGACGCGAAATATCGACACAAGTTTTGATATGAAGGATCGTATTCTATTTTTACAACAACAAAACCCCAATTTTTTAATAAGCCTACATTTTAATTCTTCCGATAACCAGGAGGTTCAGGGCGTGAGTACTTTTTACAAGTATATAGGATTTAGACCTCTTTCTCAACAACTTTTAAAGCGAATGCTTGAATTGAAACTGAACGAGTTTGGCAATATTGGTAATTTTAATTTTGGCTTAAATTCTCCCACAGATTTTCCAAATGCACTGGTTGAAATTGCTTTTTTAAGCAATATTGAAGACGAAAAAAAGATTATCAGTCCTAAATTTCGCCAAGATGTTGCCAAGAAAATTAGCCTAGGTATTCAAGACTGGTTGAAACAGTTGCAATAAATAATTTGGCAAAAGCCGTTTATAAAATCAACCCCATTTTAAAAATCCTGCTTAGTAATTTTGAGCAATAAAACTGTAACAATGAGCGAATTAGTCAATGAGTTTAACGAATACCGTACAAAAATGAATGAGGTTATTTTAAGTAAAGATAACTTGGTAATGAAAAGATTATGGAATCTAGATACCAATACTTATGAGGCCGGTGCCGTAGACAAAAAAACCAAGGAAATGTTGGGACTAGTAGCTAGTATGGTATTGCGTTGCGACGATTGTATCAAGTATCACTTAGGAAAAAGCTTTGAATTAGGCGTAAGTACCGAAGAATTATATGAAATTTTTGCTGTTGCAAACATAGTGGGAGGTACAATTGTGGTGCCTCATACCCGACGAGCAGCAGAGTATTGGGAGGAATTATTGAAGGGATAATACAATATTTCTAATTTATTGGAGTTTTTTAGCAAATTCCTAGACGAGTTTGTTGTAACTTCGTACCCACTATTTTATTCAATTGGATTGTATTATAAAAATTCTATTAAATGATTGAGACTGCAACAGCGGCACCCGTTTTAACCGCTAAAGATTTTGCAACTGACCAGGAGGTACGCTGGTGTCCAGGATGTGGCGATTATTCTATTTTAGCCCAGGTTCAAAAAGTAATGCCAACAATTGGTGTTCCAAAAGAAAATATTGTTATAATTAGTGGGATTGGCTGTAGTAGTCGTTTTCCTTACTACATGAATACCTATGGCATGCACTCCATTCATGGTCGTGCAACTGCTATTGCTAGCGGATTAAAAGCTAGCCGTCCAGAATTAAGTATTTGGATTGTATCTGGCGATGGAGATAGTTTAAGTATTGGAGGTAACCATACCATTCATTTATTGCGTAGAAACTTAGATGTAAACATCTTGATGTTTAATAACCAGATTTACGGTTTAACCAAAGGGCAATATTCTCCTACTTCCGAACAAAATAAAGTAACTAAATCAACGCCTTTTGGAAGTATTGACCATCCGTTTAATCCCTTGGCTTTAGCAATGGGTGCAGATGCTAGTTTTGTAGGACGTAGTATGGATAGAGATCCTAAGCACTTGCAATACATGCTTACTAGGTCTCATCAGCACAAAGGGTCTTCTTTCTTAGAGATTTATCAGAACTGTAATATTTTTAATGATGGCGCTTTTGAAATTTTCACAGAAAAATCTTCAAAAGCCGATCAAGGTTTATACTTAGAACAAGGCCAACCATTGGTATTTGGTGCCAATCAACAAATGGGAATTAAACTAGATGGTTTAAAACCTGTAGTGGTTGAATTGAGCGATTCAGTATCTAAAGACGATTTGTGGATCCATGACGAAAAAGATTTTTATAAAGCACAAACTTTGGTAAGAATGTTCGACGATCCTAATAAAACTGGTGGTCATTTTCCTCGTCCATTTGGTGTTTTCTTTGAAGCAGATAGGGCATGTTATGAAGACGATATGGCCATGCAAATTGAAGAAACCATTGCGTCAAAAGGAAAAGGCAATTTAGATAAATTGATTCGCGGGAAAGAAGTTTGGGAGATCGCTTAAATTTGCGCAATCTCATTTCTAATGGCATAGAGTACCAAACCTATTCTTGAAGAAACCCGCAATTTTTGAAATAAAGCATCTCTATAACCATCAATTGTTCTTGGACTCAAGTACATATCGTCGGCAATTTGTTTGTATGACATGTCGCTACAGATGCGTTGTAAAAAATCAATTTCTCTATCATTTAAGCTGATTTTTTTTCGATAAAATCCTTGTGCATCTTCGTGTAGGTGATTGTTTATATTATCTATTAAATGGTTACACATCAGTTCATTTAGGTAAACACCTTTTTGCATTAATTGGTCTAGCGCCTCCTTTAGGTCTTTTGGGTCGCTGTCTTTTAAAATATATCCTTTTGCTCCATTTCTTAGCATTTTAATGATTGCCTTTTCGTTATCGAGCATACTAAGTGCAAGAATTTTAATTTCTGGATATTGGTTGTGAATCCAATTGGCCGTTTCATATCCATCCATATCGGGCATTGTAACGTCTAAAATTACAATAGCAGGCATATTGCTTGGAGAAATTAGGGTAGTGAACTCTTTGCCACTACTTGCTTCTATAATAATATGATAATCGGAAAAACTATTAATAATTGTGGCTAACCCTTTTCTAAAAAGTAGGTGGTCGTCTACTAGCGCAATATTTGTCATATCATTTATTTTTATTGAAACAATAATTTGACTACCAATTTCAATGATATTGATTGATTGCTGCTAGCAGTTTTAACCGGAAATTCACCGTGTTTAAACTAGTTATAATCAGTGATAACAAATAAAGTTATTCTGCTTACTGATATATTTTTGAACCGATAAACTGCAATTGGTTATTTCCCAATGCGCCTTTTTAGGTAGTCGGTTTTGAGGGGGTTACAAACTAAAATAAAGAGGCGGCATTTGGTCGTCTCTTTTGTTTTACTGCATTACCGCTATGAATTGTAAAATTCATATTTGTTTGGAATTGTGCAAACCATTAAGTTTAACTTTGTAATTGATCATATCCTCTAACCCTATGCTATTACAAGTGCATCCCTCTAATCCCAATCCGCGCTATTTGAAAATGATAGTGGACTGTTTGCTATCAGGCGGAGTGATTGTTTATCCTACAGATACTATTTATGGTCTAGGCTGCGATATTTTTCAACACAAAGCCATTGAACGAATTGCAAAAATCAAACAAGTAGATCCTGCTAAAGCACAGCTTAGTTTTGTTTGTTATGATTTAAGTGATTTAAGTAAGTACACAAAAAGTATTAGCACACCTTTATATAGAATGCTAAAAGATTATTTACCTGGTGCCTATACTTTTATTTTACCCGCAAGCAAAGAAGTACCAAAAATATTACAGAGTAAAAAAAGTACCATCGGGTTACGTATACCAGACAATAATATAGCAAGAAGTATTGTGCACGAACTAGGCCATCCTATTTTATCTGCCTCTTTACCTGGCATAATGGTAGAAGAGTACACCGACCCCGAATTGATTTACGAAAACTTTAAAGACATTGTTGATATTGTAGTAGATGGAGGAATAGGTGGTATGGTTCCGTCTACCATTGTTGACTGCACAAAAGATAGTTATGAATTAATAAGAGAGGGCGCAGGAAAATGGGAAGAATAAAATATTGCATGATATTTTTTTTGCTTTGCGCTGCCGTTAATATAACCGCACAAGAGCCTGCATCTATTCATTTTGATATTAGTAATGGATTGCCAACTAATATAATTTTTAGCCTAAAACAAGATCGAAAAGGGTTTTTATGGATAGGCACAACTGCGGGTTTAGTTAGATATGATGGAAGTAATTTTATTACTATTCCAAATTTAAAATCTAGGTCCGAATCGGTAAGCGGTTTAAAAGAAGATAAAACTGGAAAAATTTGGTTTAATAATTTTAGCGGACAAATTTTTAATATAGTTGGAGATTCGATTTCTCGCTTTACAGCTTGGGATAAATATTATAAAAATGGTTTGAATGAATTTGCATTCGACCAACAAAATGGGCTCTTTGTAAATAATGGTTACAACTATGTGTTTGGATTCAATTTGATAAACAACCAAGCAAGTAAATTTGACGATAGTATCTACACAAAATTTTCAATGGCAAGCATGTACGATGGAACCATTGTGTATACTAAAATCATGGAAACATCTTTGGTTTATGCCATTGAAAATAAAAAAACCACTAAACTACCATTCTACGGACTTGAAAAATATGCTTTAAGTCCTGCTATGTTTTCGAATTATTTTAAATTTTCAAACTCTTTTTTAAACAAACAAACGATTGGATTTTTAAAGAGAAATCCGAATCATAAGTTTCCTTTATTAGTGAATTATAAAAACAAGGCTTTTTATGCGCATCCTGCTACAAAAGTTTTGCAAAAACTAGGGGTTTTTCCAGTTGCAGCATATGACGATGATGACGGAAATTTATTTATTGGAACTGAAAATGGTTTGTTATGGCTAAAGCAAAAAGGAGAAGCATATTATTTACAAAAGCAATTTTTTGAAAACGAAACTATTTCAGAAATTATTAAAGTAAAAGAAGGGGGTATTTGGGTAGCCACACTAAATAATGGACTACATTATATTCCTAATTTAAATATGTGGTTATCTAGAGGAACTGCCATGGGTTTGCAAACAGAAGGTCTTAGCCATTTAGCGGTTAGTCAAAATGGCGCTATTTATGGCGCATCATTAGCAGGAGAAATATTTAATTTTCATCAATTTTCAGAAAACCTAATTATCAAATTTCCTTTCGTTGGTCAAAGAGAAGTACAGGCTTTAGACTACGACTCATTTACTAATAGATTGTTTGTTTCAAAACTTCTTACACAAATAATAAGTCCAACGCACAATCAAACATCAAACGAATTGCTTTTATTGTCTTCTCCTAAGGAATATGCGTTTAGAAAGGATGGCGTTATTTTTTCTTCCGGAAACAGGGTAATGGTGTCTTTTAAAAAAGACAATAAAAAATTGACCAATCAATTGATAAAAGAATTCCAGCAAAAACCAGAGAAGATTATTGCAAACAAGGATATGAGTTATGCAAGTATCGTTCTTTCTAATCAAAGAAATAAAGGAATATATTATCAAGTAAAGGAACAGATATTATGGGCTGGTTTTGTTGACGGCATGAAATATTATCAAAACAATTCATGGCATATTATTTTAGATATTAACACAAAGGAGCCAATTTATGCGGTTGCTTTTGTTGAGCTTTCTGATGGTACACTTTGTGTTGCCACAAGAAAACAAGGCTTATATTTCATAAAAAATAAAACAATAGTATTGCATTTAACAACTGAGGATGGGTTGGCTAATAATAATATTAAAAAAATTACAGTAAGTAAAAATGTTATATGGATGATTGAACGAAATATTGTTCAAGGCTATGACTATAACAATAAAAAATTTCTAAATATTGGCGCTGCTTTTAGTGCATTTAATCTTGAATTAAATGATATAAAAGTTGTGCGAGACACCGTTTTTTTAGCCACTTCAAAAGGAATTCAGTTTTTTCCCACCAATATTAATTCAATTAACAAAGCAGTGCCTTTTGCTAGTATCAATTCATTCATAGTTGATGGAAAAGCAATGGCTACCAATCAGCCAATAAATCTGCCATTTTCTACAAAAGGTATTTCTATTGCTTTGCAAGGGTCTGCCATAAAAAGTGCAGGGAATTATTATTACCAATATCGCTTAATTGGGTCAAATACAAGTTGGGTAAAGGTAAAGTCATCCGAAAATATTGTACGCTATGTTTCATTACCACCAGGCCATTACAGCTTTGAATTGTTAGTAATAAATGAAGATGGTATTTATAGTAAAGAAAATCCAGTCATTCAATTTTCAATTGAACAACAATGGTGGAAACAATGGTGGTTTATTTTGATTATAGTAATTATTATAGGAGTCTTTTTTTATACATTGTTTGCCATTCGCATTGCTGTTATTAAAAAAAATAACCAATCAAATATTGATAAGATTGTTTTACAAGAAGAAATGCGTAATTCACAACTAAGTGCTTTGAAGGCACAGATGAATCCGCATTTTATTTTTAATGTATTGAATTCTATCCAAGAAATCATTTTACTTAGTACTAAAAAACAAGCCGTTTTATATTTGGGGAAATTTGCAGATTTAATGCGTTCTACACTTGAGCAAAGTAATAAAAAAGCCATATCGCTAGATGATGAGTTGAAGTCTTTACACCTATACCTTGAATTAGAAGCACTTCGATTTAACGACAATTTTAAATATACTATTGACGCATCAAGTATTGTAAACCTATACAATATTCATTTTCCTGCTTTGTTAATTCAGCCATATGTTGAAAATGCCATCAAACATGGGCTGCTTCATAAAGTTGGTTCAAAAAAGCTCAATATTGAATTTTCATTATTAAGAGAAGACACTTTAAGTTGTTGCATCACTGATAATGGAGTTGGTCGCATTCGTTCATCAGAAATTAATCAAATAAACATAAATCGTCATACCAGTTTTGCAACTGGCGCAACACAAAAACGTTTAGAACTGCTTAATTTAGGAAGAGAAAAAATAATTACCGTCAATTTTGTTGACCTTTTTGACGATTTTGGTAATAATAACGGGACAAAAGTTTGTCTTTACATTCCAGTTTTTGTCTAATACGCTTTTCACAAAATCAAACAAACTGCTCACAAAATGCAGATTTTTTTATATTGTTTTAAAATTACTTTTACTGAAGTTTCAATAACCGGGGGGGAATTGAACTTTTAAGCCTCGCTTTTGTGAGGCTTTTTTATTTTAACTTTATAATCTATGTTAAAAGCAATAATAGTTGATGATGAGGCAAGGGCTAGGCGAATTCTTGAAAATTATATTAAAGACTACTGCCCACAAGTACAAATATTAGCAATAGTTGAAGATGTTCCTCAGGCAATTATTGCCATCAATGCTTTTAATCCAGACATTGTTTTTTTAGATATTGAGATGCCCAATTTTAATGGTTTTCAATTACTTGATAGCGTTGATAATATAGCATTCGAAATAATTTTTACCACTGCCTATAGTGAGTATGCACTCAAGGCCTTTCAAGTAAGTGCCATTGACTATTTATTAAAACCGATACAGGCAAATCAATTAATCGCAGCAGTTAAGAAAGTTGAAAAGATTCAAGGTTCTTCTATGTTGCAAGAGCGTTTAAAAACTTTGCAACAAAATTTAGTCGACTACAAGGTTAAAAAAATTGTAGTGCCCATGAGTGAAGGTTCTTTGTTTGTTGAACTAAAGGATATTATTTACCTAAAAGCAGAGGGTAGCTATGTTAGCCTTTTCTTTAAAGACGGAACAAAAATACTAGTTAGTAAAAATATAAAAGATTACGAAGACCAATTAACCAACAACGAAGGCTTTTTCAGAACGCATCGCAGTTTTTTAGTAAATACCGATTTTGTACATAAAATTAGTAGTGATGGATCCGAAGCGATTTTAACCAACGGAAGCTTAATAAGTATTTCAAGAGAGCGTAAACAAGAATTTATGATATTCATGAAAGGCAAATACCAGCCACTTTTATCTGAAAACAATTAAATAGACTTATCTGGTAAAATAGAAAAACTCTTTCTATGGTATTTACACAACCCTTTTTTGGCAATGGCGTTTCGGTGGTCTAGTGTTCCATATCCCTTGTTTTTTGCCCATTTATATATTGGATATTCTAAATGTATTTGCTGCATATAAGCATCACGATGTGTTTTAGCGAGTATACTTGCCGCTGCTATGGCACTATATTTTCCATCTCCTTTTATAATGCAATGGTGGGGCGTTTTTTTATAAGGCGTAAACCTGTTGCCATCAATCAATAGTAATGATGGCTTGGTTTTTAATGCTGCAATAGCCAAATGCATTGCCTTAAAAGAGGCTTTTAAAATATTTATTTTATCTATTTCATGATTGTCTACGCTCGCCACTGCCCAAGCAAGTGCTGATTGCTCAATAATGTCTTTGAGTAGCAGTCTATTTTTCTCGCTTACTTTTTTACTATCATTCAAAAGTGGGTGATAAAAATTGTTCGGTAAAATAACGGCGGCTGCAAATACTGGTCCTGCATAACAGCCTCTTCCCGCTTCATCACAGCCTGCTTCTATTAGAATTGATTGATAAAATGGTGCTAACATGGTACTAAAAGTGAGAATTCTTATTAATACTATCAAATTCATTTTGCAAATGTGAGGCCCAATTTAGTATACTAGTAACTTTGTACCAGATTTTGAATTCGAATACTATGCAAACAAATGAACGGTCTTCTAAATTAATTGCCACTTGGTTATTAATTGGAGTAGGTATGACAGTGGTACAAATTGCTTTAGGTGGAATTACCCGCTTAACCGGCAGTGGACTTTCCATTACGCAGTGGGATGTGGTAACCGGCTCCCTTCCCCCATTAAACGAACAACAATGGCTAGTTGAATACAATAAGTATCGATTAACTCCTCAATTTCAATTACTGAATTTTAATTTTAGTATCAGCGATTTTAAAATGATTTTTTTCTGGGAATGGTTTCACCGTTTATGGGCGCGCACTATTGGCTTGGTTTTTATAATAGGGTTTGTTTGGTTATTAGTTAAAAAACATTTCAAAAAACAAATGATTAAGCCATTGTTGCTACTATTTGTTTTAGGAGGTTTTCAAGGAGCCATTGGTTGGATAATGGTTAAAAGCGGCTTAACAGGTGATGCAGTATATGTTCAGCCTACAAAATTAGCTTTGCATTTTATTTTTGCACTAGGTTTATTGTGTTATACTTATTGGTTTGCTTTATCGTTATTGGTTAAACCTTCAGAAATTATTGCAGATGCATCAATTAGAAAATGGAATATTGGTTTAATTGTGTTGATTGGATTTCAACTTTTATACGGAGCATTGATGGCCGGACACAAAGCGGCGAATGTAGCAGCTACTTGGCCCAGCATTAATGGCCATTGGATTCCTGAACCTTTTTTAACCAAGGAATCTTTTTTCTTAAACACCATCAACAATAAATTATTCATTCATTTTGTACACCGCAGTTTAGCCTATGTACTTTTTATAGTCATTGTGCTTTTTACCATTCAATTATTTAAAAAAACAGGCACTGCTTTGTTATATATTCTAAGGCCTATGCCCATAGCAATTGTACTTGTTCAAATAATGTTGGGCATATTAACGGTGCTATCAAGTATTAATATTATTCCGGGTACTTGGGGTGTATTTGAGTGGATGGCAGAATTACACCAGTTGTTTGGGATGCTTTTATTATTGTCGTTGGTTTCTCTACTGTTTGCCGTGCGGTCAACAAAAAATGCAGGATATATTAAAAAATAATAAACTATTTTGGTTGAATTAAACGAAAGCAATTTGCTAGTATTTCAATTTTAAATCTTTCTGCTGTTTCTTTTGGCTCTCCATCAATATGAAATGGCGCGTGTTTTTTATTTACAATTGTAAGGTGAGCAGTTTGAAAATATAGCACAGTATTTTTATTGATATTTTCTACTATTTCTATTAATCGATTATTGCCCCTAATGTGTTTGAGCACGGCAAATGGCATTTTTGCTTTGTGCATTTTTTGCACGATTACTATATCTAATAAGCCATCATTTAAACTAGCTTTTGGCGCAATGGTAAAATTATTTCCAAACTGGTTACTATTGGCAATGCTAATAAAATAGGCGTCCGTATAAAATGAAAAATCATTTAAAATAATTTCAAATTGATAAGGGTATGCTTTAAAATAATTGATTAATCCTTGTTGAGTGTAAGTGATTAATCCTCTGGTTGTTTTTTTAGAAAAATCATGTGCCACTTGTGCGTCAAATCCAATGCCACTTAACATACAAGAGAATTGGTTATTAATTAAAAAAGCATCTACAGGGCTGGCTTTTCCTTTAAATATTAAATCAATTGCTTTTTTTGAATTTCTTGAAATGCCTGCAGCTAATGCCAGTCCATTTCCTGAGCCAACTGGAATAATACCAAAATTTACAGAAGTGTTTTTTAGTGCATTGACAACTTGGTTAACAGTGCCATCGCCACCAACTATTACAATATCAGTAATAGTATCTTTTTCAATTTTATCAATCAAAAAACGATAATCACCCGCAGCATTTGTAGGATGAATTTCAAAATAGCAAGTATTTTTTTCCATTGCAAGTTTCACTTGTTGCAACAGCGCTTCTTTCTTGGTATTTCCAGAAATAGGATTGACTAAAAAAATAATTTTTCTATTGTCAGCTACATCCATCATCAATAATTAGAAATTCAATTACCATTTTAACAATGCAGACGCCCAAGTAAAACCACTTCCAAACGCAGCTAGGCAAACTAAATCGCCGTCTTTAATTTTTCCTTTTTCCCAAGCTTCACAAAGAGCTATAGGAATAGAAGCGGCAGTAGTGTTGCCATAATTTTGAATATTATTATAAACCTGATCGTCGTTTAACTGTAGTTTTTGTTGTACGAATTGAGCAATACGCAAATTAGCCTGATGTGGAATTAGCATATTAATATCGGCAGGGCTGTATCCGTTTTTGCTTAATGCTTCTACAATCACTTCTGGAAATTTCACTACCGCTTTTTTAAACACCGATGGACCATCCATAAAAGGAAAGTTCTGATTCTTATCAATCATTTCGTGGCTCATAAACATATCACCAATAGGGGCATCATTATAGTCTGCCACAGGCGTTTCCATCCAATAATTGGCATGTGTGCCAGGATTGTATTGTGCTAAAATTTCTGCGCTTTCTCCATCACTATGCAAATGTGTACTTAAAATTCCTTGTCCTTCTTTTTCAGTTGGTTGTAATACCACAGCTCCAGCACCGTCTCCAAATATGACAGATACATTTCTACCCCTAGTGCTATAGTCCATTCCAAAACTGTGTTTCTCTGCGCCAATTACCAATATGTTCTTATACATGCCTGTTTTTATAAATTGATCGGCAACACTTAAAGCATATACAAATCCACTACATTGGTTACGCACATCTAATGCGCCTACTTCTTTCATTTTCAATGCACGTTGAACCAATACCCCACAACCCGGAAAAAAATAATCGGGCGATAAAGTTGCAAACACGATAAAGTCTATGTCTTGTGCCGTAATACCTGCTCTTTCAATGGCAATTTTTGCAGCTTCAACACCCATGGTGGTGGTGGTTTCTTCTGTTCTTTTTGCTATTCTTCTTTCTTTAATACCTGTTCTTTCTTGTATCCAAGCATCATCTGTTTCCATGTATTCTTTTAAGTCGTTATTAGTAACAACTCTTTCTGGAAGGTACTTGCCTATTCCGGCAATTTTACTAAGTGTCATAGCTAAGGTTTATTATTAGTAATGGGCGAAGTTAAGAGAATTTCATATGGACGCCTTTGCTTTATTTGATGGGTTTTAGTTGCATAATTTCTTGTAAAAATTTAGCGGTTTCCATTTCAACACCTGCAACATCTTTCGATAAAATAGGAGAAGCAAGTACATGGTTGCCTGTATTGGGCATGGCTACTTGTCGCTTTTTATTTACAGGAGTTCCTAATTGCGCAAACATTTTTTTGGTTGCCGATACTTTTACAACCGGGTCTTGGTTTTTTTCGTCTTTATAATAGTATAATGCCAACACTGGTTGTGTGACTGATTTAAAAGTAGGTTCAATCATTTTAGTTTCTACTAATTCTTCTAATTGACTGATGGCTTCTAATCGGTATTTGGTGTTCCAGTATGGGGCATATTGTGGGTTATTGGTATTAATGACATTGTAGTTCGATCCTTTAACCATTCTTGCAATTTGTAATCCCCATGGATTGTTTAATAGTGGCGCATTTCCATCATTAATTGCAATATTTGGCGAATACAAAACAAGGCCTGCCACTTCTGGAAAAGTAGCTGCTAATTGTAATGCCAATGTTCCTCCTGTTGATGTACTCATTAAAATAACTTTATTGCCTAATTGTTTTCCTATGGCCAATGCTTCTTTGGCGCTTTCCCATAAATTATCTGGGGTTAAATTTATCAAGGCATCCACTGTATCAATACCATGCTGCGAAAGCCTTGACAAATAAAGGTTACAGCCAAATTGCTTAGCAATATTTTTATGTACTGGTGCGCCTTCTTCTTTACTCGCACTAAAGCCGTGCAAATACACAATGACATAATTAGTTTTTTGTTTAGTTGTATCGGCCCAAATAATCTCTGCCTCATTATGCGGTTTAATAATATGAAGCGCTTCTTGTTTTTTTACATAGGTTTCTAATTCAATTGCGTTAGATGGAACCGTAGGCAATTGTGCATTATAAATTGGTTTTGATGGATGAGGTCCTAATAAATAGACACCACACAAAATGGCTATTACGCCAATAAATATTTTAAAGTATTTCATAAATAGTAGTTGAAGAATGAATTGTTCAATTAAATTAAGTGAAATTAATTGAAAAACATTGCCAATAGCATTTTAACTAGTTTGATAAAATAGGTATATTGGCATAACCAAAACTACAATATGCTTAAAACCCAACGATTTCTTGCCCTTGATGTGTTTCGGGGAATGACCATATGCTTGATGATTATTGTAAATACGCCTGGCAATGAAATGACATTTGCACCTTTATTGCATGCAAAATGGCATGGGTTTACGCCTACCGATTTGGTTTTTCCGTCATTCTTGTTTGCCGTTGGAAATGCCCTGAGTTTTGTGCTGCCTAAATGGGAGGGAATCAGCCATTCAAGCATTGTTGCTAAAATAATCAAACGTACTGCACTGATATTTTTATTAGGATTTTTAATGTATTGGTTCCCATTTCTTGAATTCAATGACGCCAACCATTTATCACTAATGCCTTTGAGTGAAACACGTATTATGGGCGTGTTACAGCGTATTGCACTTTGTTATGGAATAGGGGCTTTATTAATTTATTTCTTAAAAACCCGCTTAGCGATTATTACAGGAATTGCCTTTTTATTCATATACTGGGTATTGTGTTTTTGGCTAGGCGATGCGGCTGATCCATTTAGCATAACAGGTAATATTGGATACCAAATAGACATTTGGCTATTTGGGGAAGCGCATATGTATCATGGAGAAGGAATTGCTTTTGACCCTGAAGGATTATTAAGTACGATTCCTTCTATTGTTAACGTAATTGCTGGTTTTGCTGTAGGGCAGTTCGTACAACAGAAAGCAAAACAATACGAAGGGTTGACCAAATTATTATTAATAGGTGTACTGCTAGTATTTTTAGCTTATTGTTGGAATATGGTGTTTCCAATTAACAAAAAACTATGGACATCATCCTTTGTTTTAATAACAGTGGGGCTTGACTGTATCATTTTATCGGCTATTATTTATTGGATTGATTTTGCTAAAAAAACCAAATGGACCTATTTCTTTGAAGTGTTTGGTAAAAATCCATTGTTTGTTTATTTGTTGTCTGAAATACTAGTTACATCTTTGAATTTGATCCCTGTTGGTAAAAATGGCAACCTATTCAGCTGGTTATATATTAATATATTTAGTTATGCTGGAAACTATTTTGGATCTTTGTTGTTTGCATTGTCTTATATGTTGCTTTGTTGGTGTGCTGGTTTTTGGCTCGACAAACGCAAAATATATGTTCGAGTGTAGCTTTTACATTAACTTTTAAGTTAAGCATTGCCTCTCGGTTGTAAAGTCGTACCTTTGCAGCCTTAAAAAAATACATGGAAATAAGAAACATTGCTATTATTGCTCACGTAGATCATGGCAAAACAACATTAGTAGATCGTATTCTACAAACTACAAAAGTATTCAGAGAAAACCAAGACGCAGGTGAGCTCATCATGGACAGCAATGACCTTGAAAGAGAAAGAGGTATTACTATTTTCAGTAAAAATGCTGCGGTAACTTATAATGGAGTTAAGATTAATGTAATTGATACTCCAGGTCACAGTGATTTTGGTGGAGAAGTTGAGCGTGTGTTGAAAATGGCCGATGGTGTAATCTTATTAGTAGATGCATTTGAAGGACCAATGCCACAAACACGTTTTGTATTACAGAAAGCCTTGCATTTAAACTTGCACCCAATTGTAGTAATCAATAAAGTAGATAAAGCCAATTGCCGCCCTGATGAAGTGCACGATGCGGTTTTTGAATTATTCTTTAACCTCGATGCAACAGAAGAGCAATTAAATTTTCCTACTTTTTATGGTAGCGGAAAAAATGGTTGGTTCAACGATAGCCTTACACAAACAGAAGATATTATTCCTTTAATGGATGGTATCATTAAATATGTACCAGCGCCAAAAGTGAATGAAGGAACCTTGCAAATGCAAATTACTTCTTTAGACTATTCTTCTTTCTTAGGTCGTATTGCCATTGGTAAAGTAACCCGTGGTAAAATCAAAGAAAGTCAAACAATTGCATTGGTTCAAGCTGATGGTTCTGTAAAAAGAAGCAAAGTGAAAGAACTTTATGTGTTTGAAGGAATGGGTAAGCGTAAAGTTGCCGAAGTTTTAACGGGCGATTTATGCGCAGTTGTAGGATTAGATGATTTTACAATTGGCGATACGATTGCTGATATGGAAAATCCTGAAGGGTTACCAATTATTAGTGTTGATGAGCCTACCATGAGTATGACTTTTAGCATTAACAACTCACCTTTCTTTGGTAAGGATGGAAAATTTGTTACTTCTCGTCATTTGCGTGATCGATTGATGAAAGAAACAGAAAAGAACTTGGCATTGCGTGTAGAAGATACCGATAGTGCAGATAGCTTCTTGGTTTTTGGTCGTGGTATTTTACACTTAGGTATTTTAGTTGAAACCATGCGCCGCGAAGGGTATGAGTTAACTGTTGGAAATCCACAAGTATTGGTAAAACACATCGATGGAAAAAAACACGAACCTTTCGAGAACTTAGTAGTTGACGTTCCTGCCGATTTTAGCGGAAAGGTTATTGACCTAGTTACCCAACGTAAAGGCGAAATGCAAATCATGGAAAGCAAAGGTGAAATGCAACACCTTGAATTTGAAATACCTTCGAGAGGTTTGATTGGTTTACGCTCTCAAATGCTTACCAACACTGCAGGTGAAGCTGTTATGGCACACCGTTTTATTGAATACAAGCCTTGGAAAGGACCAATTCCTGGAAGAAGCAATGGTGTTTTAATTGCTAAGTTTCAAGGAACTACAACTGCTTATTCAATTGATAAATTACAAGATCGTGGCGCATTCTTTATTGAGCCAGGTGAAGAAGTATATGTTGGTCAAATAATTGCTGAGCATATTAAACCAGGTGATTTAAATGTAAATGCTGTGGAGATGAAAAAACTAACTAACCACCGTGCAAGCGGTAGTGATGATAGTGTTCGTATCACTCCAAAATTGCAGTTTACTTTAGAAGAGTGTATGGAATATATTCAACAAGATGAGTGTATTGAAGTAACTCCTAAAATTATCCGTATGCGTAAAGTAGTTTTAAACGAAGACGACAGAAAGAAGAGTTCTAAGAGTATGCAGAGTGAAGCTGCAAGCTAATAAAGCACTACTAATTATATTCAATCCCCGGTAATTCATTTTATCGGGGATTTTTTATAGCATTAAATAGAGGGCATAAAAAACTAGCACTGTTAATTGAATACTCAAACAATTAACAATGCTAGCGAACTAATTAATGATAATCTATTTGTTGTTTGATCTTACTTCTGCTGTTATTTTAGTGCTAAACTTCACGTCAAAAATTTCTTTGAATGATCCGTTGTTTGTTTGAATCATAAAAGTCAATTTGCTTAAATCTTGGTTGCTTTGCAACATGAATCTTTTGTCAAATAATTTGTCGGAATATTTTTCTTGAAACAATGGCTCGCCATTTTCGTCTAATACAAATACTCTAAAACTTTTTCCAGTTTCGTTATTAAATTTTACATTGAAGAAAAGATTTTCTGCAGTAGTTCCTACAAATTTCACTTCTACATTTTTTGACGTTGGGTCGGTTTCATTTTTTGAAACAGTTGTTGCATTTGCAGAAAGAATAAACATTACAGCAATTAAATTGCCTAATAAAAATCTTTTTGCGATGGTGTTAATGGTTTGCTTTTGCATAACATTTTATTTTAAACATGAATAAATAAATACTTGATGGCACAAGCAATTTTGTTAAGCAAGCAAATGAATCTTAAATGGCTGAAGCAAGGCTTCGAAGTGTTAGATGATTTAGCAGTTTGATCGGAACAATCAATTGAATTTCATCGATCGCTAATTCAAGAGTTAATACTTATAACTAAAAAAGGTAACCTTCATTTAAGAGGATTACCTTGTTATTGAAAAGTTAATGGCTTATAATGTTATGAATATCAGTTGTTTAAAGGCTATTTTTTATTGAGTGTTTCCCACAACAAATCTTTTAGTTCAGTTAATCCTTTATTAGTAATAGAAGAAATAAATACCAAAGGAATATTTGAAGGCAACTCTTTTGCAATGGCTGTTTTTAATTCTTCGTCTAACATATCTGACTTACTAATGGCAATTACAAAATCTTTTTGTAACATTTCAGGATTGTATTCTTTCAATTCATTTCTAAGAATTTCAAATTCTTTTTTATGGTCGTCACTATCTGCTGGAATTAAAAATAATAAGGCAGAATTTCTTTCAATATGTCTTAAGAAACGATGACCCAAACCTTTTCCTTCTGCAGCACCTTCAATAATTCCTGGTAAATCTGCAATACAAAATGATTTGTTATCGCGGTATTCAACCATGCCCAATTGCGGCTTTAAAGTAGTAAAAGCATAGTTGGCTATTTTGGGTGTAGCCGAAGTAATTACAGAAAGTAAAGTAGATTTTCCTGCATTTGGAAATCCTACCAAACCTATATCTGCCAATACTTTTAGCTCTAAATTTTTCCAACCTTCAATACCTGGTTCACCTGGTTGTGCGTGTTCTGGAACTTGGTTTGTGGGTGTTGCAAAATTGCTATTACCCAATCCGCCTCTTCCGCCACGCATCCAAATTACTTCTTGTCCGTCTTCTAAAATTTCAACTTCAACTTTTCCTGTTTCTTCGTCTTTTGCTATGGTACCTAGTGGCACTTCTATAATTACATCTTCGCCATCTCTTCCAGTACAATTGTTTTTACTACCCCGTTCTCCGTCTTCGGCCAATACATTTTTAAAATAACGTAAATGCAAAAGGGTCCATAAATTGCTGTTACCTCTTAAAATAATATGCGCACCTCTTCCGCCATCTCCACCATCGGGTCCGCCCATAGCGGTTAATTTATTACGCATTAAATGTTTTGCACCCGGACCTCCATGACCTGTTTTACAAAAAATTCTTATATAATCAATGAAATTATTTTTTTCTGACACTTGGTATGCTAATTATTAAATGAAAGCAATTGAATATATCGCAAAGTTACACTAATGTTTGCGGAAAGCAGCATCTATAGGCTTTTGGCTATACAATGGATCTGCCTGTTCTAAAACAAGTCCCTTTAAACATAGCCACTTTTTCTGCTGCTTGATTGGTGATTGTTATTTGATACAAGCCTGTTGATTGACCATTGTGCGTTTCTGTAGTTTCTGCTATTATTATATCATTTAAATGTACTGGTTTGATAAAATTAATCGCAGACTCTAATGTCACTGATGCCTTGTTGCGGCCATTACAGGCAAGTGCCAACGCAGTATCTGCTAAAGAGAAAACAATGCCTCCATGTGCTACTCCAATGGCATTGATCATTTCGGGTCTAATGCGCAATAATATTTTACTATATCCTTCTTTAATGGAAACTAATTCAACCCCTAACCATTGGCTAAATAAATCATCTGCAATAATTTTTAATGCAATTTTATTGGCTAATTGGTCCTGTTCATTCATGTGCTAAAAATTGGTTGGTTAAACCACCAACTAAAATGGTTACCATATTTTCTTCTAATTCTACAGCGCTAATTTTTTGTACCGAACGATGCCAACTTTCAATACCACTAATGGCATGTAAGATGATTAATACTGCCGTTGCTGCATCAATTTTTTTTATTTCATTATTGCGAATACCCAGTTCAATAATTGCAGCAAATCTTTTGCGATAAATGCGTCGTTGGTTTTGAAAATTTGAGAGATAAGGGTCAGACAAATGTTTCCATTCTCTATCACTCACATACACTTCTTCGTAATGTTGAATCATTTCATTGATATGAAAGCGCAATAACTTTTCAATTTTTTCAATGGCTGTGGTATTTTGCGCTTCTACTTCATCCATCTTGTGTAAAAAACGATTGGCAACACTAAAGCATAATTCGTGTAATAATTCGGTTTTTGATTTGATATGGTTATACAAACTAGCCGCTTCAACTCCCACAGCTTCGGCTAAATCGCGCATACTTGCTGCCTTAAAACCTTTTTCTCTAAATAAAGCTGCCGCCTTGGTAACAATCACGTCTTTTCTAGAAAGATGGTTGTTAGTTTTGATTCTTGCCATAAGACGAAGATAAGAAACTAACGAATGTTAGCGGTATTTGACATTAAAAATCTTTTTATCGTTAGTTTTTAAGATTTATTTGAAGGTGATTTTGAAGCGTTTTAAAATAGTATCGTTCTGCATTAAGGCTTTCTAAAGAAATGCATTAGTTTCGCCAACAAAACATTAAATTATACAATATGTCTTTAGTAGTAGTAGGATCTATGGCTTTTGATGCCATTGAAACCCCTTTTGGGAAAAGTGATAAAATTATAGGCGGCGCAGGAACATATATTGCCTGGTGTGCCTCAAATTATACAGCTGTAAAGCAAATTTCAGTAGTTGGAGGTGATTTTCCAGACTCGGAACTTACCGCACTAACCAATAGACATGTAGATTTAGAAGGTGTTCAAATTAAAAAAGACGAGAAAACTTTTTTTTGGAGTGGCCGCTATCATTTAGATATGAATTCGCGCGATACTTTAGAAACACAATTGAATGTTTTAGAAAATTTTCAACCAGTTGTTCCTGAAAGCTACCAAGATTGCGAGTTTTTAATGTTGGGAAATTTAGCTCCTTCAGTTCAAAGAAGTGTGATTGAGCAATTAAAGAACAGACCTAAGTTGATTATAATGGACACCATGAATTTCTGGATGGAAATTGCCATGGATGACTTGAAAAAAACCATTTCAATGGTGGATGTGTTAATGGTCAATGATAGCGAAGCACGCCAATTAAGTGGTGAATTTTCATTGGTAAAAGCCGCAAAAACCATTTTACAAATGGGCCCTAAATACTTAATTATTAAAAAGGGCGAACACGGTGCTTTATTGTTCCATGAAAACAAAGTTTTCTTTGCGCCAGCATTGCCTTTAGAAGAAGTGTTTGATCCAACAGGTGCTGGAGATACTTTTGCTGGTGGATTTATTGGGCATATTGCAAAAACAAAAGATATCTCTTTCAACAATATGAAAACAGCCATTATAGTTGGTTCTGCAATGGCTTCTTTTTGTGTTGAAAAATTTGGCACACAACGTTTGAGAGAAATTAATAAAGCAGATATTGATAGCAGAATTGCAGAGTTTGTACAACTTGTGAATTTTGATATTAATCTTGTATAATAGGTTGCTTTGAAAAATAATTTTGGCATTCAAAAGGTTTCGCAATAGTTTCGCACAGCAATGATGATTTTAAAACATACAAAACGTACCAAGAAACCTCTCTAAAGGGAAGGTAGCTCAACGTTGTGTATGCTAAATATACTTAGAGGCCTTCCCAAATTGGGGAGGTCTTTTTTTTAGGCAATCACAACAGATACAATTGTAGTTAAAGGATCAATTAATCAATTTCCTAAAACAATCCCCAAAATGGGGCGGAGGTTAAAAAATGAAAGTAGCCGTAGTAGGTGCCACTGGTTTAGTAGGTACTAAAATGTTGCAAGTATTAGCAGAACGTAATTTTCCAGTTACAGAAATTGTTCCTGTAGCATCTGAAAGATCAGTGGGTAAGGAAGTAGTATTTAAAGGTAAATCGTACAAAGTAGTTAGCATGGAAGATGGAATTGCAGCTAAACCTGCTGTAGCTATATTTTCTGCTGGTGGTAGTACTTCATTAGAGTGGGCACCAAAATTTGCAGCTGCTGGTATTAGAGTCATTGACAATTCATCTGCATGGCGCATGGATCCTACCAAAAAATTAGTAGTACCAGAAGTAAATGCCAATGTATTAACTGCGGATGATTTTATTATTGCTAATCCAAATTGTTCTACCATTCAAATGGTGGTTGCTTTACAGCCATTGCACTTGAAATATACAATAAAGCGTGTGGTAGTTAGCACTTACCAAAGTGTTACAGGTACTGGTAAAAAAGCAGTTGACCAACTCTTTAATGAGCGAAAAGGAATTGAAGGCGAGATGGCTTATAAATATCCTATTGACTTAAATGTGATTCCACAAATTGATGTTTTCTTAGACAATGGTTACACCAAGGAAGAAATGAAAATGGTGAAAGAAACCAATAAAATCATGCAAGACGATAGTATTCGTGTAACAGCTACCACTGTTCGTATTCCTGTGGTGGGTGGTCATAGCGAAAGTGTGAATGTTGAATTTGAAAATGAATTCGATTTAACGGAATTAAAAGACATTTTAGCAAATGCACCTGGTATTATTGTTCAAAATGATGATGCCAATCAATTGTATCCAATGCCTTTATGGGCACACGAAAAAGACGAGGTATTTGTAGGACGTTTGCGCAGAGATGAATCACAAGATAAAACTTTGAATATGTGGATTGTGAGTGATAATTTACGCAAAGGTGCTGCTACCAATGCTGTGCAGATTGCAGAATATTTACTAAGCAAGGGGTTGTTATAATTTTTTCTTCTTAAAGTAATCGGCTGTGTCATTTTTGATACAGCCGATTTTTTTTTGAACACCTTGTGCAGAGGCTTACTTGTTTACATCATTTTGTGTTTCCCTTTTTCTTTGGCATTATCCCAAAATGGTTGCGTAACTTTAAACAGAGGGTATTTATATGAAACTTTTATCCACGCAGCAGATACAAGAATGGGATGCTTTCACCATTCAACATGAGCCAATCAGTTCAATAGATTTAATGGAACGCGCTGCTAAAGCATGTGTGTCATTTATTATTAACCAAGCTTCGGTAGATTCAAACATAAAAATATTTTGTGGCAAAGGAAATAATGGTGGGGATGGACTAGCTATTGCACGCCAATTACTTAAAAAAGGATTTCGGGTAACGCCTTATATTATTGAATTAGGCAGTTTAGGAACAACAGCATTTCAAACCAATTTACAACGCCTTCATGTAGTTTTTAAGGAGATTCATTTTATACAATCAGACCTTAATTTTCCTGTAATACATCAAACAGATATTGTTGTTGATGCCTTAATGGGTTCAGGTTTATCTAGGCCAATAACAGGCTTGTATTTATCACTGATACAATATATTAATAGTGCGGCTGCTAATGTTATTTCTATTGATTTACCAACGGGTTTATTAATAGACCAATGTTCAACAGCAAACACAATTATTAAGGCAAACACTACTTTAACTTTTCAATCATTCAAGCTTTGTTTTTTAGCCGGAGAAAATGCGTCTTTTTTTGGTCGGATTAAAGTTTTAGATATTCAACTAAAGCCATCTTTTTTAACTGCTTTAGATACCAACTATTCAATGGTTGAAGAAGAACAAATAAAAGCAATGCTTCAACATCGATTGCCTTTCTCGCATAAAGGAAATTTTGGCCATGCACTATTAATTGCTGGAGGAATTGGAAAAATGGGAGCGGCTATTTTATCTGCAAAAGCTTGTTTAAGATCGGGTGTTGGGTTGCTTACTGCGGCCATTCCAAAAAATACAGAACAAATATTGCACATTGCATTACCCGAATTGATGGTAAAAGCAAGTGATGCAATAACATTAGATTATACACCATTTGCAGCAATAGGAATTGGTCCTGGTATTGGTACTGATGAAAATATGCAACAAAATTTACAACAACTTCTCAAAAACTATCAAAAGCCAATAGTATTAGATGCAGATGCATTAAATATTGTTGCATTGAATCCTGCATGGTTAGTAAACATTCCAGCAGGTTCAATTCTTACACCACATCCAAAAGAATTTGATCGATTGTTTGGTAAGTCAAATAATGAATTCGACAGATGGCAAAAAGCATTAGACCTTTCTGTACAATATAACTGTGTGATTTTAGTAAAAGGTCATTATACATTAATTGCAAATAATGGAAAAGGATGGTTTAATAATACGGGTAATGTTGGATTAGCAAAAGGGGGCTCTGGTGATATTTTAACTGGTATTATCACTGCTTTATTAGCACAAGGATACAGTTCTGAAAACGCTGCTATATTAGGTGTTTACCTGCATGGATTAGCAGCAGACTTTTCTTTAGACAAACAATCCGTTGAAAGTTTATTAGCCTCCGATACAATTGACTCTATAGGGAAGGCATTTACTTATTTGCATACATAAAGCGCACAATATTTTTAGTCTTCTAAAGCCCTATTTAAAAATGCAATCAATGGTTGCAAAGCTTCAAGCGCATTACAGATATTTTTTACTAAAGACTGATCGGTAAGTTCCTTGTCTGATATTGGGGCAATGGCTATCCAACTTTTTAATTTAATATACTCAATAGCAGGGTTGTCTTTTTCATATCCTTTGGGCTCACGTATGAGTGTCATGCCTTCAGATTTATCTAAATCGTTATACTGCGCTTTAAATTTTTTGTTAGATAAAATTTTATGAAACTCCGTCCAGTTATAATCAATTTCTTGTCGAACTTTTTTTAATTTATCCGGTTCGGCCATATACAATCCACCACCTACAAAGCTATTGCCTCCGGGTTCAAAATGAAAATAGTAACCTGCTGTAAATGATTTTTTTCCACCACTATTGATGCTTGCGCCCATATTTGTTTTATAAGGTGCTTTGTTTTTACTAAATCGAACATCCCTATTAATTCTAAAAATACATTCCTTGGCAGTTAGTGTTGCAATGGAAGCGTCTTTAGTTGCATGCTTTTGAATAATTTGATCTATAAGTTGTATGAAATTTAATTTTACAGTTTCGTAATTTTTTCTATTTACATCAAACCATTCTTTAGAATTATTTATTTTCAATTGTTGCAAAAATTGTAAGGAATTTACTTGTAGCATGGTGTCAATTGTTTTGTTCTATAAGTTGTAAAAATTCTACTTCAGAAATAATTTTAATGGTGTTAATTTTTTTTGCTTTTTCTAGTTTGCTTCCAGCATCGTCTCCTACAATTAGGTAGTTTAATTTGCTACTAACACCGGTAACAATTTTTCCGCCATTAGCTTCCACCATGGCTTCTGCGTCTGATCTTTTTAGTTGTGCTAGTATTCCTGTAAAAAGAAAGGTTTGGCCTCCTAAACTATCTTTTCCGGTACTTTCTTTTTTAATATTTTTTAACTGCAAACCAAGTTGCTCTAATGCTTGCAGCATTTTTATATGCTGTTCGTTTTGAAAAAACTCGTGAATACTTTTTGCAACTTTTACGCCAACGTCTTCAAGAATTAATAAGTCTTCTTCTGTTTTTGAAATAAAATCAAAAATATTCTCCACTGCATTAGCCAATGTTTTGGCAGTAGTTTCTCCTACAAAGCGAATGCCCAATCCATAAATTAATCGGTGTAATGGTTGTTGCTTCGAACCTTCAATTGCGGAATGCAAATTATCAATACTTTTTTTCCCAAATCCTTCAATGGTTCCAATGGTTTCAAAAGGTAATTGATAAATTCCTGGAATATCTTTGAGTATACCAAGTTCATAAAATTTGCGAACATTAGCATCGCCAAAACTTTTAATATCCATTGCATCTTTGCTTACAAAATGGATTATTTTTTCTACTACTTGGGCCTCGCATTCTATATTAATACATCGCCATACTGCTTCGTTATCTTCTTTAAATAATTGGCTATTACAAACCGGACATGTTTTTGGAAATTCAATACTAGTTTCAGAACCTGTTCGTAGTTCTGTTAATGACTTAACAATTTGTGGAATAACATCACCAGCTCTTTCAATTAAAACATGGTCGCCAATTTTTAAATCTTTCTCTCGAATATATTCTTCGTTATGTGCTGAAATACTTGATACTGTTACTCCCCCTAAAAAAACTAGATCTAATTTTGCAACTGGTGTTACTGCACCTGTTCTACCTACTTGAAATTCTATAGAACGTAGTTGCGTTGTAGCTTGCCTTGCTTTAAATTTAAAAGCAATGGCCCAACGTGGATGGTGCGAAGTCATGCCTAGCTGTTCTTGCATGGCTAGTTCGTTAACTTTTACAACCATCCCGTCTATTTCATAAGGGAGATTATCTCTTTTCGCTTCAAATTCTGCACAATAATCAATCACGGGTTGAATACTATCTACTACTTTTTTTTCATTTTGCGGGCTTCTAAAACCTAAGTCCCACAAGAGCTGTAGCGATCCTGCATGCGTCAATAATTCTTTAATAGGTTGTCCGTTTTTTGAACTATAAAAACTTACATGGTATAAAAATGCATCTAAATTCCTTTGAGCCACTTCTTTTGGATCCTTCATGCGCAAACTTCCGCTGGCTGCATTTCTAGGATTTGCTAATGGTGCTAATCCTTGTGCAGTAAGGGTTTCATTGTATTGGTGGAAGGCTTGCTTATTCATAATAATCTCGCCCCTAATTTCTATTTGTTGAATCCCATAGTTCGAAAACTTTGCTTTTAAAGGGATCGATCGAATCTGTTTGATATTGTTGGTAATATCTTCTCCTGCTACTCCGTCGCCTCTTGTAATACCTCGAACCAATAAATCATTTTCATAAATCAGTGAAATACTGGCGCCGTCAAATTTGGGTTCTATACAATAAGTGATTTGTTCTTGGTTACTTATTTCTTTTGCCTTTCTATCAAAATCTAATAAATCAGTGGCATTGTAACTATTGTCTAAACTCAACATAGGAACCAAATGCGGCACTGTTTGAAAACTTTGGTTCAAACTATTGCCCACACGTTGCGTAGGAGAGTCTACCGTTATCCAATTGGGGTGTGCGGCTTCAATATGGCGAAGTTGTTGGTACAATTGGTCATACTCATAGTCTGCAATGAATGGCTCATTCAATACATAATAGCGGTACTCATGAAATTGCAGTATTTCTTTTAGTTGCTCTACCTGTTCTATTGTAGCACTTGCGTTTAGAGGCAATGCTAATAGTTGCTTGGTAAATATTTGTAAAGACTGTGTTTGGTTAATAGAATACATGCAAATTTTTTGGACGATAAAGTTAAGTGCTAGATTGGATTAGAACAACCTTACTATGTAAAAGTTACACATTATCTGATATTTTTGTAACTTGGCTCCCAATTGTACAAAATAGCTGCTGTTTTTAAACTTTTGTGACCATGAAAAAAAATTATCTAGTAAAAAATAAGCCCGAGCACCTAATTAAGGATGCCAAAGTTTTGGTAGAGAAATACCCCAAAGTGCCATTAACTGTTGACTGTGTGATTTTTGGTTTTGAAGAAAACAAGTTGAAAGTGCTGGTTATTAAGAGTGATTTGGAATATTACAAAGAACATTATTCGCTTTTGGGCGATATAGTGAAAGACAATGAAGCGTTAGACGAAGCCGCTTATCGTATTTTAAAAGAGCGAACAGGCATGAACGATGTATTCCTAGACCAAGTGCGTGCATTTAGCCATCCCAACAGACATCCGGGGGGCCGGGTTATTACGGTTGCTTATTGTTCCTTATTAAATATTAACCACCATCAACTAAAAATCCACGACAATGAACTTAATTGGCATAGTTTGTCTGATTTAGCTGAAATGGCGTTTGACCATAAAGAAATAGTGGATGGATGTTATGCTTGGCTTCAAAAAAGAATTCAAGAACATCCACTTGGTTTTAATTTACTACCTGTTAAGTTTTCATTGCGAGAATTACAAAATTTATACGAAGCTATTTTGGCTGTAAGCCTTGATAGGAGAAACTTTCGTAAAAAATTTGCCTCAATGGACTTGTTAATAGACATTGATGAAATGGAGCAAGATGTGCCCCATAGACCAGGGAAATTATACAAATTCAACTTCGAGAAGTACGAAAAAAGTAAACGAAAGTGGATTGGAATTGATTTTTAGTTGGTTAGAGCCAATTAAGACCTTTTCTAATTAAATACGCTGCACGAAAAGAACTGCGAAAAAAAATTTCTTTTTTGTGTAAAAAATACACAACTTTGTGCTTAATGTGTTTAATCAACACATTAAGCACGCAAACGATTGCGAACAAATTGCCTAATGAATAGAATCTGCTTAATACTGATATTGCTTTGTTGTAATTTTTACAGCCATGCGCAGCTTTTAACAACCACACCAGATTTTATTCTCGAAACATCTAATAATATTGATATAGTTGCAGATGCAACTAAAGGAAATGCAGGCATTAAAGACTACGCCAATACCACAGATATTTATGTGCATATTGGTTGCATTACTTCTTTAAGTACTAGTTCATCCGATTGGAAATATTCGAAGTTTACTTGGGGCACAACGAATGTATTGGCGCAGTGTACCTACCTAGGAAATAACAAATGGAAATATAACATCACGGGCGGTTTGCGTACTTATTTTGGCATTACTAATACCGCAGAGAAAATTTTAAAAATCGCCATTTTATTTAGATATGGTAATGGTAACACTAAGCTTACCAATGCAGACGGATCTGATATGTTCATACCAGTGTATGATAATGGGAATGCAGTAAGAATTACAGATCCTTTAAAACAGCCAACCTATATTTCAATTCCAGAAACCATTACAAAAACAATTGGTAACTCAGTTGCTATAACTGCAAAAGCTGCAGCAGCAGCAGATTTAAAATTATATTTTAATGGTACACAAATAGCTGCTCAACCAGCCGCAACAACTATTACAAGTGCTGCGACTATTTTAGTTAGCGGTAACCAAACTATTGTTGCGGAATCTGTTCTAGGTAGTTCAACGCAAAGAGATACCGTGAATTTTTTTGTAGCCAATACTACTGTAGTTGCGGCACTTCCCACGGGCGTGAAGCAAGGAATTAATTACGAACCAGGTGATACATCTGTAACACTTGTATTGTATGCCCCACTTAAATCAAGGGTTTCTGTAGTAGGTGATTTTAATAATTGGGTGGAAGGATCTAAATACCAAATGAATCAAACCCCAGACGGAACTACTTACTGGTTGCGCATTACAGGACTAACACCTGCAACAGAATATAGTTACCAATATATAGTGGATGGTAGTTTAAAAATTGCAGACTATAACACAGAAAAAATCTTAGACCCTTCTAACGACCAATATATTTCAACAACCACTTATCCAAATTTAAAAGCCTATCCTGCAGGTAAAACAACGGGAATTGTAAGCGTATTGCAAACTGCAAAACCAACTTTCAATTGGCAAGTGGCTAATTTTAATAGACCCGATAAAAGGAACTTAGTAATCTACGAATTATTAATCCGTGATTTTGTTGCAACCCAAAACTTCCAAACAATAAAAGATACCTTAACCTATTTGAAAAGACTAGGTATTAATGCAATTGAATTAATGCCGTTTAATGAATTTGAAGGCAATAATAGTTGGGGATATAATCCTAGTTTTTATTTTGCACCTGATAAAGCATATGGTACCGAAACAGCTATTCGTCAATTTGTTGATGAATGTCATAAACAAGGAATTGCAGTGATTATGGATATGGTAATGAACCATTCATTTGGTCAATCACCAATGGTGCAATTGTATTGGGATGCAACCAATAGCAGACCTGCTGCAAATAGTCCTTGGTTTAATCCTATTGCAAAGCATCCGTATAATGTTGGGTACGATTTTAACCATGAATCACAAGCCACCAAAGACTTTACAGATCGCGTGATGGAGCATTGGTTAACCAAATATAAAATTGATGGATTCCGATGGGATTTATCGAAAGGATTTACACAAGTTGATAATTTAAATAGTGTTAGTGCTTGGGGTAATTATGATGCAAGTCGTGTAGCTATTTGGAAAAGAATTTACGACAAAGAGCAATTATTATCTACCAATGCCTATTGTATACTTGAGCATTTTGGTGGTAATCAAGAAGAGATTGAATTGTCTAATTATGGTATGCTATTATGGGGCAATTCTAATTATGCATTTAACCAAGCAACCATGGGTTACAATAGTGGTTCAGATTTTCAATCAACTGTTTTTAATAGTAACCAACGTGGATGGACAAAACCACATTTAGTTGGCTATATGGAAAGCCACGACGAAGAAAGATTGGCGTATAAAAACACGGCTTATGGAAATGCAAGCGGTTCTTATAATACCAAGGATTTAGCTACTTCACTTAAGCGTAATGAAATGGCTACTGCATTTTGGGCAATGATTCCTGGTCCTAAAATGGTATGGCAGTTTGGTGAATTGGGTTATGATTATGCTATTAATACGTGTAGCGATGGCGTTACCATTGACATTAATAATTGTAGATTAAGTACCAAGCCAATTCGGTGGGATTTTTATGTTAACGCAAATCGTTTGTCACTCTATAATATTTACAAACAATTATTTGCTTTAAAACTTCGCCCAAATTATTTAAGCACTTTTACTACTCCTAATTCAACCTACGATTTTGTAAGTAATCAAAAATGGTTGAAGCTTATTACCGATAGTTTGAATGTTGTTGTGATAGGAAATTTTGATGTTGTGGCGGGTAATGTGAATATTGCATTTCCTAATACAGGTACCTGGTATAGTTATTTAACAGGAAGTACGCGCACTGCATCAGGCGCTATTGAAACGATTAGTTTACAGCCGGGTGAATATTATGTGTACACCAATAAAGATGTACGTAATTTAATTACTACTGCATTATTGCCTATTGCGGATATCAATTTTCAAATGCCCTTGAGTATTGCGCCAAATCCTGTAAATCAAAACGCAACTATTCGCTACGATTTGCCAGAGAGTGGTTTGGTATCTATTCAAGTTAAAAGCATTGACGGAAAAAATAATCAATCTGTATTCAATGGATACCAAGCCAAAGGTTTGCATTCAATGCATTTATATAATAATGCCACAAGCGATAAGCAATTTTCTACTGGCACTTATTTGCTTCAGTTGCTAGTTAACGGCAAACAAAAAATTGAAAAATTTATCATTGAAAAATAAAATCCTATGAAAATAAAAAACCAAGTTCTATTTAAGTATCCAGCACCTGGATGAATTAAAAGAGCCGAAAACAAAAATTATCACTAACAATTTTATCTATAAAAAACCACAATTTATGAACATTAAACGATTGCTTTTTGCCTTTGTTGTTGTGATGCTCGCATTTGCTTTGCCAGCATTAGCGCAAGACAAAGTGGTTACCGGAAAGGTAACAGACTCAAAAGACGGATCTGCAATTGCAGGGATATCTGTTTTAGTGAAAGGGACTACCATTGGTGTATCTACCGATGCAACTGGTGCCTTTTCTATTAAGGTACCTGCTTCGGCTAAAACCTTGGTATTTACATCAGTTAACTATGGTACAAAAGAAATGGCTATTGTAGGTGGAAGCTTACAAGTTTCATTAGACCAAACCAATACGGCACTTAATGAAGTGGTAGTAATTGGATATGGTTCTGTACGTAAAAAAGATTTAACGGGTTCTGTTACCACTATTGGTTCTAAAGATTTTGTAAAAGGAGCTATTACAAGTCCAGAACAATTAATTACTGGTAAGGTTGCTGGTGTGGCTATCACTTCTAATGGTGGTGCTCCAGGATCTGGAAGTACGATTCGTATTCGTGGTGGTTCTTCTTTAAGCGCTAGTAATGATCCTTTAATTGTATTAGATGGTATGCCATTAAGTAATAGCGGTATATCTGGTGTAGCTAGTCCGCTAAGCATGATTAATCCAAATGATATTGAAACATTTACTGTTTTAAAAGACGCATCAGCTACAGCCATTTATGGTTCAAGAGCTTCTAACGGTGTTATTTTAATTACCACTAAAAAAGGTAAAAAAGGTAAACCAACTTTTAGTTTTAGTAGTCAATTATCTGCTGCAACAATTGCTAAAAAAGCAGATGTTTTAACTGCCGACCAAGTTAGGGCGGTTGTTTTGGCAAATGCCAATTCTACCATCATTGCAAAAATGGGTACAGCTAATACCGATTGGCAAAATCAAATTTATCAAACCGCAATAGGTTCAGATAATAACTTGAGTGTTGCTGGTAGTATTAAAAATATTCCTTACCGTTTGTCGGCTGGATATTTAAATCAAAATGGAATTTTAAGAACAGGAAACTTAGAGCGGACTTCTTTAGGTCTATCGTTAAGCCCTACTTTTATGAATAACCATTTAAAGATTGATATTAATTTAAAAGGAACTTCAAGCAAGAGCCGTTTTGCTAATCAAGGCGCTATTGGTTCTGCTGTATATTTTGATCCAACACAACCTATTTATTCTAGCAGCGCAAGATATGGTGGTTATTGGGAGTGGTTAAATGCCAACAACATTGCTAGCACAGGATTAGAAACATTGGCTCCTAGAAATCCTTTAGGACAATTAATGCAAAGAGATGATAGAAGTAATGTGCAAAGAAGCATTGGTAATGCTGTAGTTGATTACAAATTACATTTCTTACCAGATGTTCATGCGGTATTAAATGTTGGTTATGATATTTCTCAAGGAACTGGAACTGTTATTGTGAATGATAGTGCTGCTATGAGTTATAGAAGATTTAAAGATGCAAGTAGTGTGTTTCATGGTGGACAAAATACACAATACAAACAAACCAAAACTAATACTTATTTGAACTTCTATTTAAACTATGCCAAAGACCTTACATCAATGGATAGTCGTATTGAAGCAATTGCAGGTTATGAATACCAAGATTACAAATCAAGAAACAATAACTACGCCGATTTAACTTACGACAAAACCGTAGTTAGCACGCCTAACTATGCTTTTGACGAACCTGAAAATGCATTGATTTCATTTTTAGGAAGGGTAAACTTTACCTATAAAAATGCGTATGTATTAACTGCTTCGGTTCGTAGGGATGGTTCATCGAAATTTAATCCAGATAATCGCTATGGTGTATTTCCTTCAGCAGCATTTGCTTGGAAAATTAAAAATGCAAGTTTCTTAAAAAATGTAGATGCTGTATCTGATATGAAATTAAGAATTGGATATGGTGTAACTGGTCAACAAGATGGTATTGGAAACTACGATTATATTTCTTACTATAATTTAGGTAGCGCAACTGCTAGCTATCAATTGGGTAATACGTATTATCAAATGTACCGTCCGGGTGGCTATTACTTTAATAGAAAATGGGAGCAAACAGCTACTAAGAACATTGCCTTGGATTATGGTTTCTTAAACAATCGTATTACGGGTAGTGTAGAATATTACGACAAAACAACTTCTGATTTGTTGAATGAAATCAACCAACCAGCTGGTACCAATTTCTCCAACAAAATTGTAGCGAATGTTGGTAGCATGCAAAATAAAGGTGTTGAGTTTACTATCAATTACCAATTAATTCGTTCTAAGAATACTACTTGGGATATTGCTTTTAACGCAACTTATAACGAAAACAAAATCACCAAACTAACTATCTCAGACGACCCTACTTATGCAGGTGCTCGTTATGGAGGTATCTCTGGTGGTACTGGTAATACGATCTTGATTAATTCTGTAGGATATAATCGCGGATCTTTCTTTGCATTCAGACAAGTGTACGATCCTAAAACAGGTAAACCAATTGATAATTTATTTGATGATGCCAACAGAGATGGTGTGATTAATGAAAAAGATTTGTACCAATACAAAGGATCAGATCCTACTATGTTCTTTGGATTTAGCACAAACCTTACTTACAAAAAATGGAATGCAGGAATGGTATTAAGAGCAAATGTTGGTAATTATTTATATAACAATATTGCTTCTAGTTCTGGTACTATACGTAATATCATCAATCCACTTGGCTATGCCAATAACGGATCTGCCGATTTATTGTATACCAATTTTAGTGGGAATGGCACCAACTATTATTTGTCTGATTATTATATTCAGAACGCTTCTTTCTTAAGAATGGATAACCTTTCATTTGGCTATAACGTAGGAAAAGTTTTTAACAATAAAGCAAATCTTCGTTTTAGTGCCAATGTTCAAAACGTATTTGTCATTACTAAATACAAAGGATTAGATCCAGAAATGAATGGCGGTATTGATAACAATTTTTATCCAAGACCTAGAACAATTGTGTTTGGTTTAAATCTTGATTTTTAATCTTAATACAAGTAATAACATAAAAAAATAATTATGAAAAAGAATATTTTTAAAATCGTTATAACTGCGGCCTTATTTGTGAGTGGCTTTGCATCTTGTACTAAGAAGTTAGACCTTCTTCCTACAAATGATATTACAGCTACACAAGTATATAGTACGCCTACTGGTTATAAACAAGCATTTGCCAAAGTTTATGGCAGCTTTGCATTAACGGGCAATCAAGGTCCTGCAGGAAATGGAGACATCCAAGGGATCGACGAAGGAACATCCGATTTTTTACGTTTGTTTTGGAAAGCACAAGAATTAAGCACCGACGAAGCAGTTGTTTCTTGGGGCGATCCGGGTATTCAGGATTTTCACAACATGAACTGGTCTTCAAGTAATCCAATGTTAACTGGATTATATTATCGTTCTTATTATCAAATTACTTTGTGTAACGACTTCATCAACCAAGCTTCTGATGCTAATTTGGCCTCAAGAGGAATTATTGGTGCTGATGCCGATGCAATTAAAGTATATAGAACAGAAGCTAGATTTTTAAGAGCTTACCAATACTGGGTAATCATGGACTTGTTTGGAACTGGCCCTTTTGCAACTGAAAAAGATGCACTAGGTTCTGTTATGCCAGAGCAAGCAAGTAGAACACAATTGTTTACTTATGTAGAGTCTGAATTAAAAGCCATTGAAACGCTTTTAATAGATGCTAAGAAAAACGAATATGGCCGTGCCGACAAAGCTGCTGCATGGTCTTTATTGTCTCGTATTTATTTAAATGCAAGCGTTTATACTGGCACACCAAAATGGACTGAAGCAGCAACCTATGCTAAAAAAGTAATTGATGCTGGTTATGCTTTAATTCCAAATTATACGCAACTAATGTTAGCTGACAATAATTTAAATACTAGTGAATTTGTTCTAACCATTAATTATGATGGCTTAAAAACACAGAATTACGGTGGCACTACATTTTTAACCCATGCAGCAATTGGAGGATCTATGCCTGCGGCAAGTTTTGGAGTTGATGGTGGATGGGGTGGCATTCGTACTACAAGTAATGTTCCTGCATTGTTTCCCGATGTTACAGGAACTGCCGACAAACGTGCGCAATTTTATACTGCAGGTCAAAATTTAGATATTTCTGACCTTACTGCATTTAAAGATGGTTATGCAATTACTAAGTATAAAAATGTAACAAGAACTGGTTCTGCTGGTTCAAGTTTAACTTTTCCTGATATTGATTTTCCTTTGTTTCGTTTAGCAGAGCAGTATTTAATTTATGCTGAAGCTGCTACTCGTGGTGGTGGTGATGCAACTGTTGCTTTAGGATATATTAATACGCTACGTACGCGTGCTTATGGAAATGCTACTGGAAACATTACAGCTGCGCAATTAACAACCGACTTTATTTTAGATGAGCGCGGACGTGAATTGTATTGGGAAGGTTTTAGAAGAACTGATTTAGTTCGTTACAACAAGTTTGTTGAATCTACTTATCTATGGCCATGGAAAGGCGGCGTGAAAAGCGGTACTTCCGTTAGTTCATTTAGAAAAGTATATCCAATACCTTCTTCAGATATTTCATCAAATGTGAAATTGGTTCAGAATCCAGGATATTAATAATAGTAGCAGAAAGAACTTAAACCTTCTTTCTGCTTAATAAAAATTAACTCAATAAAATAATTGTTATGAAATCAATCATCTCAAAAATATTTTTCATAAGTGCCGCGGCTTTATTGTTCGGCTCTTGTAAAAAAGATGAAGCACAGCAAATATTTGCAGGTGGTAAAGCGCCTGTTCTTAGCGCTTCTGTATCTGGCACCATTCCATTGTCTTTTGCAGTAGAAGACCAATTAGGTGTAAACTTTACATGGACAAATCCAAATTATCAATTTGGAAATGGCATCAGTTCTCAAGACGTTACTTATGCTATGGAAATTGACAAAACAGGTAATAATTTTGCAGGCGCAAATAAAGTAACTATTTCTATTGCAAAAGATTTAGGAATAGTATACACCCAAAAGCAATTTAATATTGTATTGAGTGCTTTGAAATTTACAATTGGTGTGGCTTCAAGTATTGATGTACGTATTGTTGCAAGTATCAATAATGTAGAAGCTACTAAACTCACATCAAATACATTAGTTTTTTCTGTAACAACTTATAATCCTCCTCCAAAAGTAGCAGTACCAGCAGGTGGCGTTTTATACTTAGTGGGTAGTGCAACAGCAGGTGGATGGACAAATCCTGTACCTGTTCCTACGCAACAATTTACCAAAGTAAGTAACACACTTTATACCATCACAACAACATTAACTGGTGGACAAGAATACTTGTTCTTGCCTTTGAATGGCGATTGGGGTCATAAGTTTGCTTGTAACAAAACCACTGCCCCTCCTTCAGGAGAAACAGGAGGTGTTTTTGGCTATGATTTTGGTGATAATTTCCCAGGACCAGCAGCTAATGGAAAATATAAAATAGATGTTGATTTCCAAAGCGGAACTTATACAGTAACTAAACAATAATTTTTTAAAAGATAGAATTCTTACTTAGTTATGAATTCATCCAACTAAAAAAACACTTATGAAATATTTATTAAAAATTAGCTTGTTTACTGTAATGCTTGCAACAGTATTCACGGCTTGTAAAAAAGTCGACAATTTGCCGTTCTATGCAAACGGTACTGCTGTAGTATTAACTGGCTCATCGGCTAATATTACTCCAACACCAAGCGACTCAAGTAAAGTGGTTGCAACATTTTCTTGGACAAATCCTAATTACGCAACAGATTCAAATACTCAAAAATTTATTTTAGAGATTGACTCTACTGGTCGTAATTTTTCTAAATCAACAGTTAGTATTGTTATTGGCAAACCTAGTATCTCTTTTACTGGTCAACAATTAAACAATATTTTAGCAGCATTTGGTTTTGCAGGAGGCCAAACTTTTTCATTCGACGTAAGGGTTACTTCTTCTTATGGTAACAATAACGAACAATTGAAATCGAATGTGCTTTCAGTTAAAATATCTTCTTATTTGGTACCAATTACCCTTGTGCCGTCTTCTACAGCAGACCTAACATTGTTGGTGACTAATGCAAGCAATAAAGCCATTTCATTCAACTGGAATGAAAGTGCTTATGGTACTAATGTGATTAACTATGCTTTGCAAATGGATGTAGCTGGCAATAACTTTGCTACTCCACAAGTGCTAAAAACTGGTACTACTTTAAATTCAAGCATTACAGTGAATGACTTAAATTCATTAGCAATTGCTGCAGGAATTATTGGTGGTTCTACCAAATCAATGGAGTTTAGGGTGGTAAGTTATTTGGGAACAACTTATGCAACCAAAATGGTAACTTCAAACGTGGTTTCCGTTAAACTAACTACGTTTACCCCAGTACCACCAGCATTGTATATTGTAGGTGATGCAACCGATGGTGGATGGAGCAATCCAGTGCCTTTGCCTTCTCAACAGTTTTCTAGAATTGACGCAGTCTCTTATGGTATAGTAGTTAAATTAACTGCAGGAAAATCTTATTTATTATTGCCTTTAAATGGCGATTGGGGTCATAAATACGGTGGTGCAAGTGCAACTGGTGGTGCTTTATTAGCTGATAATGCAGTGCCAGGATCTAACACGCCAGCTCCTGCAACTACTGGAATGTATCAAATAGTTGTCAACTTCCAAACAGGTACTTACACAGTTACACCATTTACTAATACCATCCCTACTGCTTTATATATTGTAGGAGATGCAACTGATGGTGGTTGGGCTAACCCTGTTCCAGTTCCCTCTCAACAATTTACAAAAATTGATGGAGCTTCATTTGGGGCAGTTGTAAAATTAACTACAGGAAAATCTTATTTATTCTTACCTGTAAATGGAGATTGGAGCAAAAAGTTTGGCGGCGCAAGTGCAACAGGCGGTGCTTTATTAGCTGATGGCGCAGTGCCGGGTTCTAATACACCAGCTCCTTCAGCAACTGGCTACTATCAAATCATTGTGAACTTCCAAACAAATACATACACTGTAACGCCTTATTTAGGACCAGTGCCTCCTCCAAGTAATTTGTACATTGTTGGTGATGCAACTGCAGGTGGATGGAATAATCCAGTTCCAACTCCAGCACAACAATTTACACGTATTAGTTTAACTGACTTTCAGTTGACTATTGCATTAACTGCTGGCAAGGGTTATGTGTTTTTACCTTTGAATGGCGACTGGGCCCACAAATTTGGTGGAACTAGTGCAACTGGTGGAACCATTTTAGCTGATGGTGCAGTACCAAGTTCAAATACGCCATCACCTGCTGTGTCTGGAACTTATTTGATTGATGTGAATTTCTTAACCGGACAGTATACCCTTACAAAACAATAATTTAAATAATGTATTGCTTTTAAACGGTACAAATTGTAATAAACAAACGGTAGTGGGTTTTTCCTACTACCGTTTGTTTTTTAATTGGCTTCAAGCATTTTTAAAACATTGCTTACATTGCATAAATAACTTTTTGATATGCTATATTCGATGACAGGTTACGGAAGGGCTGAACAAACCATTAATGGAAAAACATTTTTGGTTGAAATCAAGTCATTAAATGGTAAGCAGTTCGATTTAAGGTTGAATATTCCATCGCTATTAAAACCATTTGAGTTTGAAGTTCGCAACTTGTTAAGCGAAGGGCTACAAAGAGGCAGTGTTGAATGTATTATAACACTCAAACAAAATGGTGCAGGTAAGCCTATATCTATTAATACAGATTTAGCCAAAGCCTATTACCATTCTGTTGCAGCATTAGCTGCAGAATTACATATTGAAACTGGCGATATTTTAAGTACTATTTTAAAATTACCCGATGTAGTTACTGCATCAACAGAAATATTAACTGATGATGAATGGAAGGGGTTTGCACTAGTATTAAAAGAGGCGATTGGATTATTGAATGCGCATCGCATAGACGAAGGCAAATCACTAGAGGCCGACTTATTATTGCGTTTAAAAAATATAGAAGAGCAGCAAGCATTAATTGTAACGCTTGAACCGCAGCGTCGATTACGCATACGGGAAGGTCTTTTGAAATTGTTGGAAGAAAATGTAGGCAAAGAAAACTACGATCCAAATAGACTCGAACAAGAATTGATTTACTATATTGAAAAAATTGATATTAGTGAAGAGCAGGTTCGATTAAATAATCATTGTAAATATTTTAGAGATATTTTACAAGAGAAAGAGCCAAGTAAGGGTAAAAAACTTTCTTTTATTTTGCAAGAATTTGGACGAGAAATTAATACCACAGGTTCAAAAGCTAACGATGCTGCAATGCAAAAAGCAGTCATTCTAATGAAGGATGAACTTGAAAAAGCAAAAGAACAAATATTAAATGTTTTGTAAAATTGCGCCAATTGTATCTTTATAAAAATCTCAGGTCGGTGAAAAATATTTTTTATAGTGTTTTTTTAATTTGCTGTTGCTGGTCATGCAACAGTTTAGATGTTTTTGAAAAGAATGTCTTTTTTTCTAAACATGAATGGGAATCTAACAACCAACCTAGTTTTGAATTTCAAATAGTTGATACTACTGCTAGTTACCATATTTATGTAGTTATTCGCCACGAAGATGCTTTTCGATATAAAAATCTTTGGTTAAATATTACCACACAGGCGCCCAATGACAAACCTCTTGCACAAAAAGTAAATTTGGTTTTAGCCAACAATTCTAACGGTTGGCTTGGTACTGGAATGGATGATGTGTTTGATCATCGCATTAGAATTACCCAATCTCCCATCCATTTAAAAAAAGGAACCTATCGTTTTACACTGCAACAAATTATGCGTGAAGACCCTCTATTATACTTGCTTAATGCTGGCATACGTGTAGAAAAAACAAAGCTATGATTGGCTTGCAAAAGAAAAAATTAATACGCTTATCTGTAGTCTACTGGTTTTTATTAACTTATATGCTAGCAGCCCTTTTATGGTGGTTTATTGCACTAGAAAAGCAAAATAGACTGATTGCCAATATCCGTTTAAGCGAGTTAAAAAAAGAGGATATTTCTTATATGCATAAAGTTGCAGTAGTTGAATCGGCAGCGAAAAGAAAAACCATACAATATATTGGAGAGGGCCTTACTTTTTTGGGATTAATTATGTTTGGGGCAGTATTTGTATTTAGAGCTACCGGACGTCAAATTAGGTTATCGCACCAACAACAAAATTTCATGATGGCAGTAACACATGAATTAAAAACACCCATTGCCATCACCCAATTAAATTTAGAAACCTTACAAAAAAGGCAACTACATGACGATACCAAACAAAAATTAATTACCAATACGCTACAAGAAGCAAACAGATTAAATACGCTTTGTAATAATATTTTATTTGCTTCTCAACTAGATGCAGGGATTTATGCAAAACATTTACAAGAAATTAATTTTACCGATTTAATACATGGTTGTATAGACGATTTTAGAATTAGGTTTCCGCAGCAAAGCATTGAAGAAAAAATTAAAGAAGGTGTTTATTTAAACGGTGAACCTTTATTACTTCAAATGCTAGCCAATAACCTGATAGACAACGCGCTTAAATATGCGCCCAAAGACCAGCCAATTGTTGTGTCTATATCCGAAACCGAAAACCAGATTCATTTCAGTGTGATAGACCACGGGCATGGGGTGCCAGACGCAGAAAAGAAACATATTTTTGATAAATTTTATAGAATTGGTAACGAAAACACACGACAAGCAAAAGGAACAGGACTTGGTTTGTATTTGTGTAAAAAAATTGCACAAAGCCATAAAGCAAACATTTCTGTGACAGACAATATCCCGCAAGGCAGTATTTTTACCGTATCATTCAAGCGAGCATGAGTTTAGTAGTAGCCAATATATTATTAGTTGAAGACGAAGAAAACTTGCACGAGGCCCTTAAATTAAACCTCGTTATGGAAGGGTATACTATTACCTCTGCTTATGATGGAACGGCTGCTCTAAAAGCAATTGCCAACGAATATTTCGACCTAATTATTTTAGATATTATGCTACCTGAAATTGATGGGATTAGCATTATTGAAACGGTTCGTATAAATGCAAATGAAGTGCCTATTTTAATTTTAAGTGCAAAAAATGCAAGTGCAGATCGGGTACTAGGTTTAAAAAAAGGGGCAGACGACTATTTAACCAAGCCTTTTAATTTAGAAGAGTTATTACTCCGCGTTGCAAAATTGATTGAAAAAAATAAAAAGCTACAAGTAAAAGATGCTATTGGAGATATTTATGAATTTGGCAAGAATAAAATAGATTTCAAGGCTCAAAATGCAATAGTCTGGAATGGTGCAACAGTAGATTTGAGTAAGAAAGAAGCCATGCTTTTAAAATTGTTAATTGAAAACAAAGGAGAAGTGGTTACCCGCGAAAAAATCTTACAAGTAGTTTGGGGTTATAATGTATATCCTACTACCCGTACTATTGACAACTTTATCTTAAACTTCCGAAAATATTTCGAAGACGATAGCCGAAATCCCAAGTATTTTCATTCTGTAAGGGGGGTCGGCTATAAGTATACAAGTTAAATCGGCCTCAAAAAATACAATAAACACCAATAATTTGCGTTTGAATAGTTCCAAATAGCTATTATGTCTGTTCAAACCATTATTGATTTTCTCGACCCTGTAAATATTGCTTTCTTATCTAATGACGAAGGATTTAAGGAAACTCAATTGGGCAAACATATTGCGGTTTACGACGAATACTTTCCAGATATCAGCCATGCAGATATTGTTTTGGTAGGATGTGGTGAAATGCGCGGAGCTGGTATACAATTAACTAGCACAACTGCGCCGGATGCAATTAGGGCCGAATACTACAAGTTGTTTCATTGGCATACCGAAGTGAATGTAGCCGATATAGGTAATGTAAAATCTGGTGCTACTTTAGAAGATACTTATGCCGCTTTGCGAATGGTAGTTAGTGAATTAATGGCTCAGAAAAAAAGAGTGGTTATACTGGGTGGATCGCATGACCTTACGCAAGCGCAATACCAAGCATACGGTACAACCAATAGAATCATTGATATAGCTTGTGTTGATGCACGTATTGATTTAGATATGGATAGTGTGTTGCCAGCAGATAATTTTTTAGTAGAACTATTAACAGGTATTCCAAATTATTTAAAGCACTACAGTCATATTGGGTTTCAGAGTTATTTCATGCACCCCGAAATGCTAGAAACAATTGATAAATTAGGTTTTGATTGTTATAGAGTTGGCAAGGTAAAGGAGCGATTAGAAGAAATGGAACCGGCTATTCGCAACAGTGAACTGTTTAGTTTTGATATTGCTGCCATTCAAAATGCACATGCACCAGCCAACTATTTAACACCCAACGGTTTTAATGGAGAAGAAGCTTGTACACTCATGCAGTATGCAGGTATGAGTACCCAATGCGATACAATTGGCATTTACGGATATATTGCAGAGCAAGATGTTCATGCACTTACTGCCAAGCAAATCTCACACATGCTTTGGTATTTGATGGATGGAATATATAAAAGCAAACAAGAAGCCGAACTAGATAATCGTTCGGAGTTTAATGAATTTACCATGGCTTTTGCCGAAGTAGAAACCGTTTTTTTACAAAGTAAAAGAACGGGCAGATGGTGGATGCAATTACACAATGGCAAATATGTTGCTTGTAGTTATACCGACTACCAAATTGCCTGCAATAATGATATTCCTGAACGTTGGTACCGTGCTATAGAACATAGCTAAAACTGCATTAGAATTTCTTAACTTGCTAATCATTGTAAATTAATTTTCATGCAACGAATTCAAGGACTCATCCTGATTTTTATTGTTTTTTTATTTGCTTGTAGCACAGTTAAAAAAACAAGTTCTTATAGTGTTCCTCTAGCGGCTAATCCACAAACTGAATTATTGGCGGCGCCAGATTTAGCGGGTGCCCATATTGGTTTTTCTGTTTATGATCCAGCCACAAAAAACTATCTCTATAATTACCAGGGCGATAAATATTTTATTCCTGCAAGTAATACCAAAATCATTACATGCTATGCTGCCATGAAATACTTGGGCGATAGTTTAGTTGGGTTACGCTATGTAAATAAAGCAAATGGAACTGTTGAAGTAGAAGCCAATGGAGACCCCAGTTTTTTACATCCAGATTTTCAATTTCAGCCGGTGTATGACTTCTTAAAAAAACAAAACAGCATTTTACTCACCGATCAAAACTGGAAAGCAAAATCTTTGGGAATGGGTTGGGCCTGGGATGACTACGAAAGCGACTATATGGCCGAGCGAAGTATGTTACCTATTTATGGAAACGTAGTGCATTTTAATAAATCAAAACAGCCGCAAGCAATACCTGCTTTTTTTAATAATGTACTAAGTAATGTAACAAAAATTTCGAATGGACTTTATAGCATTAAACGTCAGTTAAATGCCAATCAATTTAATGTAGTGCCTTCAAAAAATGTATTTGCTGCAACAGATATTCCTTTTTATACTGGCGATAATACACTACTCACTAATTTATTACAAGACACTTTAAAAACGAGTGTTCAGCTAGCACATTTTACGCTAGAACGCTTGCCAGACGTACATCTTATTCATACACAACCAACAGATAGTTTGTTGAAAATAATGATGCATCGCAGCGATAATTTTTTTGCAGAGCAAAGTTTGTTAATGGTCAGCAATCAATTATTGGGCGAAATGTCGTCTCCAAAAATTATTGATAGTTTATTAAATTCAGATTTAAAAGATTTACCCCAAAAGCCAAAATGGGTTGATGGAAGTGGATTGAGTAGGTATAATTTATTTACACCGCAAGATTTTGTAGCAGTGTTGTTAAAAATGAAAACTGAATTTACTTGGGACAGAATCACTACTATTTTAGCATCTGGAGGTAGCGGCACACTAGGCAATTATTATAAAAATATATCTGGAAAAATTTATGCAAAGACCGGTTCTTTAAGTAATAATGTGGCGCTTAGCGGCTACCTAGTAACCAAGTCTGGAAAAACACTGATTTTCTCTGTACTAGTAAGTAATTATATGGGATCGGGCCCTGCGATTAGAAAAAATGTAGAAGCATTTTTAACGCGGATTATTGAAAACGAATAATCAAACTATCGTCCAAACATTCTGTCTAGATAATCTTCTTTAAACGCTAAATAGGTAGGGCTTCCTGTTGGCGTTACATCGGGACTGCTGCAAGAAAATAATTCTTCTACCAACACCAACATTTCTTTTTGCGTTAAAGCTTGTCCGGTTTTAATGGCTTGTTGACGAGACATACATCGAACTAATTTTTCGCGCTTGCTAAATTTAATATCGCTACTAAAATGTTTGAACTGTTCAATTAATAATTCAATCGCATGTTTTTCATTACCAGCTAAAATATCTGCCGGAATTCCTTGAATCACAAAACGGTTATTTCCCGACGGAATTAATTGATAACCGATGGCCAATAAATCGGGTAATAGGTCATGCAATAGTGACGCATCTGCGACCGATAAATCAAGTTCTACCGGAAACAAGCTTTGTTGTGTAGGCATCTGTTGGCCATGCGCTGCAAAGCTATACCTATCGTATAATATTCTTTCGTGTGCCAATTGTTGGTGCACTAGAATAAAGCCATTATTAGTGGATGCAATGATATAAGTATGGTGTAATTGCAATAAACTAGTATCAGGAATGATACTTAGTGTTTTTGATTGGTAATTTGGCGTAATAGATTGTTGCTTTGGTGCAGCATAATTTGCGCCAATGCTTTCTTCTGCCGACTGATTTGCGTTGCCATCAAAAAAACTTTTCCAATGTTTTAATTCGCTAGAATGAGAAGGCTCAATAAAATGGGCCTGATTTTTTTGTGTAAATGTTTTATATAAACTAGATGAAACTGCTGCATCTTTTTTATCGGTTGTAAAAGGTTTGCTAACAGCGTCTAGTCCTTGAATTTCTGCGTTTAAAGTAAAGTCTAATGAAGGCGCAATACTAAACTGAGCGAGTGAATGTTTTACTGCTGCTTGAACAAAAGCATAAATAATTTTTTCATCCTCAAATTTAATTTCTTGTTTGGTTGGATGCACATTTATATCCACTTGCGATGGATCTAAATCAATGTATAAAACATAACTAGGAAAACTATCTTTTGCAATCATTTCGTTGAAAGCCGCATTCACGGCATGATTGAGGTAGGCGCTTTTTATAAATCGATTGTTTACAAAAAAATATTGGTCGCCCCTGGTTTTGCGTGCTGTTTCTGGCTTGCCCACAAATCCATAAATATTCATGTAATCTGTTTCTTCGTTAACACTAACCAATTTGGCATTGTATTGCGTACCTAGTATTTGAACAATGCGTTGTTTTAAGGAACCTGCTTCTAAATGAAAGACTTCTTGGCCATTACTGGTTAAAGAAAAAAACACATCAGGGAATGCCATTGCCACTCGAATAAATTCATCTACTATATGGCGCATTTCTGCAGCATTGCTTTTTAAAAAATTTCTGCGTGCAGGAACATTAAAAAACAAATTTTTCATGCTAATGCTTGTGCCTACTTGAAAAGCACAAGCTTCTTGTTTAATCACTGCACTATTTTCTATTTCAACAAATGTGCCCAAACTATCTTCTGCACGTTTTGATTTTAATTCTACTTGAGCAACTGCTGCAATGGATGCTAATGCCTCTCCTCTAAAACCCATTGTTTTAATACTAAATAGGTCGTCGATATTTTTAATTTTACTAGTAGCATGTCTTTCAAAACTCATTTTTGCATCGGCTTCACTCATTCCCTTGCCATTGTCAATTACTTGAACCAAGGCCTTTCCTGCATCTGTTATAAAAAGTTTCACTTCTGTGGCACCTGCATCTACTGAATTTTCCAATAACTCCTTCACCGCACTAGCTGGCCGCTGAATCACTTCGCCGGCTGCTATTTGGTTAGCAATATTGTCTGGTAGTAAATGAATGATATTGGCCACTCCGCTTATAATTTAATAAAGTTTGTAAAAATAGCATTATCCCTGTATCTACACGGCTATGTTCCACTAAATTTGCCATTCAATTTTAGAAATATGCTATTGAGTGCAGATATTAAAAAATTAGCCCGTCATTTTGTACCGGAAAATTATACAGTTACCACCTGGGAGAGCCTTGAACCCTTTTTTAAAAATTTGGTAGACCGAAACATTGAATCGCCAGCCGATTTGGAACAATGGTTAAAAGACATGAGCGAAATAGAAGCGGTAGTTAGCGAAGATGCTTGCTGGCGTCAGATTAAAATGACCTGCGATACTACCGATGAATCATTAGAAGCAGCGTTTACCAATTTCTGTATGGAAATACAGCCCCAATTGCAACCCTATGCCGATTTGTTGAATAAAAAATTCATACAGTCGCCATTTACTAAGCAACTCGATCAAGCTAAATATTATACTTATTTGCGTAGTGTACAAAAAAGCATTGACCTTTTTAGAGAAGCAAATATTCCTTTGCAAGCAGAGTTAAGTGTTATGCAGCAACAATATGGTGCTATTGCAGGTAAAATGACAGTTGAAGTTAATGGCCAAGAATACACCTTACAGCAAGCAGCTAAATTCTTAGAAAGTGATGACAGGTCTTTGCGTGAAACGGTGTACAGAAAAATTCAGGATCGTCGTTTGCAAGACAAAGAAGCCATGCACACGCTTTACTCACAATTGATTCAAAAAAGAAACGCGCTAGCAAAGAATGCAGGTTTTGCCAACTACCGCGATTATAAATTTGTAGAATTAGGCCGATTCGATTATACCAAGGAAGACTGTTTTCAATTTCACGAAGCAGTGAAATTACATGTGCTTCCCTTGATTGAAAAAATCTACGCTAAGAAAAAACAAAAACTACAATTAGATAAATTATATCCTTGGGATACCGAGGCAGAACCAGCAGGTATCGAGCCATTAAAGCCTTTTACGGATGGCAATGATTTGTACGAAAAATCAGTGAAATGTTTTGAAGCACTCAATCCTTTTTTTGCAGACTGTTTGCGCAAAATGAAAGCGCTAAAACATTTTGATTTAGAGAGTAGAAAAGGCAAAGCACCAGGCGGATATAACTGTCCATTAACAGAATCTGGCGCACCATTTATTTTTATGAATGCTGCTGGTCAAATGAGTGATGTAACCACCATGGTTCATGAAGGCGGTCATGCCATACATTCTTTTTTAGCACATGAACTTGAACTAAGTGCATTCAAAGAATATCCAATGGAAATTGCGGAGGTAGCAAGTATGTCGATGGAATTATTTAGCATGAATCATTGGGATGCATTTTTTAATAATACTACTGATTTAAATCGTGCGAAAGAACACCAATTAGAAAGAACCATTACGATCTTTCCTTGGATTGCCATTATTGATAAATTCCAACACTGGGTGTATGAGCATCCACAACATAGTATTGAAGAACGTACCAATACTTGGATGTCTATACTTAAAGAATTTTCTACTGAAAGCATTGACTACACAGGATTAGAAGCCTATCGCGAAATTGGATGGCAGCGTCAATTGCATTTATTTGAAGTGCCATTTTATTATATTGAATATGGCATTGCACAATTAGGTGCTATTGGTTTGTGGATGCAATACCAACAAAATCCAACAGAGGCATTACAAAATTATATGCAAGCACTAAGTTTGGGTGGCACTAAAACTTTGCCAGAATTATACAAAGCTGCCGGATTAAAATTCGATCTATCTCCTAGTCATATAAAAACTTTAATGGAGTTTACGGCAAAAGAAATGGATAAGTTAAATTAGTATATCTTATTCGGTAAGTATATTAAATCACAGCAATACGCCTGTTTTTTATAAAGCCAAATTGATTCTAACAATAATACTTAGTAATTAATTTTCATTATTGGTTGGCGGCACATCTTGCGATGGTTGCTGCGGCGGTGCTTGTTGTTGTCTTGGTTGAATAGGTCTTTGATCTCTTTGAGGACCACGGTTTTGATTGAGATTTTGATCGCGATTTTGTGGTGGTCTTTGTTGTTGACCGCGATTCTGTTGAGGGTCTCTTTGATTTTGTTTCGGGCCCCTTTGTTGATCACGTTGTTGACCTTCTTGTTGCGGACCACGATTTTGTACAGGTCTGTTTTGACCTTGATTTTGTTGTGGCCCACGATCATTGCGATTCTCGGGTCTTCTATCATTTCCACGTTCTTGGTCACGTCTGCGCCTATCGTTTTTTTCTAGTGTTTTCAAACTAATTTGACCTACTAAATCTGCAAATGCTGGTTCTACTTCTTTAGATTTTCCACTCAAAATTTCTACCGCTTGTAATTCATCAACCCTAGTACCTGCTTGGTTTAAGCGTTTAATTTCTTTTACACGGGCAATGGTTAAGGGGTAGTGTTTGTTATTATTGGGAAGAACATACCACATTAAATTTTTGAAGATATCTTTCTTAATTAGTTGCGCAGTACCCATTGCCGTATCGAGATTATCGGCATAGTCTGGAAATTGTTGCAATGCATCTAAATAAGTATCTAATTCAAAATTCAAACAACATTTTAAGCGACCACACTGGCCACTCAATTTGGTTTGATTGATAGATAAATTTTGATAACGTGCCGCGGTAGTATTAACGCTTTTAAAATCGTTTAACCAAGTGCTACAACATAATTCTCTTCCACAACTGCCAATACCTCCCACTTTTGCAGCTTCTTGTCTAATACCAATTTGGCGCATTTCAACTTTTAGTTTGAAATCACCAGCAAATATTTTAATCAATTCTCTAAAATCAACTCGGTCATCGGCGGTATAAAAGAAAGTGCCTTTTTTGCCATCTGCTTGAATTTCTATTTCACTTAGCTTCATTTGTAATTTTAATACACGGGCAGCTGCGCGGCTTCGGGCAAGCATTTCTTGTTCACGACTTTTACTAATATGATAGGTTTCAATATCACGATCCGTACTACGACGAAGAATTTTTTTAGTTTCAGGGCTAAATTCATCCACCCCTTTTTTCTTCATTTGTAAACGAACTAGTTCGCCAGTTAAGCTCACTTCGCCTACATCGTATCCACCAACCCCTTCTACAGAAACATAGTCGCCTTT
>Ga0304728_1000040_pt1 | contig 96541 bp, 83 predicted proteins | sample C_130625_MF_Meta_FD_190476 | JGI IMG/M metagenome (GOLD analysis project Ga0304728, IMG submission 190476) | Freshwater microbial communities from Lake Croche, Canada to study carbon cycling - C_130625_MF_MetaG (v2) (version 2) | ecosystem: Environmental > Aquatic > Freshwater > Lake | place... | reverse complement strand
TCGCAATATAGGCTCTAGCGTATTAATTCTTGGAGATGATATCAGAAAGGCTAAAAAGCCAGATAAACTTCATTTTAGAAGTAGATAAATTAAAAGAAATTTTTCGGCAGACCATTAATACACAAAGTAAGCGCGCTGAAAACGATGCTGAACATTCATGGCATTTGTGTCTCACCACGATCGTACTCGCTGAACACGCTAACATACCCAATCTCGATGTCTTAAGAGTACTTAAAATGCTTATTATACATGATTTAGTTGAAATCGATGCGGGTGATACTTTCGCTTACGACACGGCTCGTATGGTTGATCAGCATGCCCGCGAAGCCGTTGCAGCAGACCGAATATTTGGAATACTTCCCAATGATCAGGGTAAAGAATTTAGAGCTTTATGGGATGAATTTGAGGAAAGAAAAAGTCCGGAAGCTCGTTTCGCTTTAGCGATGGACCGCTTCCAACCTATGCTACTTAACTGCGCTACAGAAGGTGCGGCGTGGAAAAAACACGGTATTACTGAAGACCGAGTACTTGCTCGCAATGCGGCTATAGGCGACGGATGTCTACCCTTATGGGAATATGCAGTGGATATGATACAAAAGGTTGTTGCTTCAGGACACTTACCTCCAGCACCACCTATCACTTAGGAAAGATCCCTAAAAGATCCAAATTGAGGATCAAATAAGCGCCTGTAAGTATGAACAATCATACCGTCAGTTAATCCTGCCAGCCAGTCACAAATCCTGCGAGCCTTCATGGCCTCTGTTTTCTCATTATCAATGAGACGTCCTACCTGTGGAGGTAAAACACGTATTGTACGACCCTGCTTCACCACATAGTTTTTCCATGCAGTATCCCAAAGTTCAAATAAAACAATACGTGCTTTGTGTTCCATTTGCTGGAGCTGTGGACTTTCAAAAATAATATCATTTGCAATCCGTTTATAAACTGAAGCCTCGAGTTGAGCGGCCTCAGCTACAATTAACTGATAGCGAAACCGGTTTGTTTTATCAGCCAAAAATCCATCTCGTTTAGCAAGGCTGCATGCCTTGATGAAATAACCGATTTTTTGAGAAAATACATTTTCTATCCGGTCATCATTAATTGCTGCCAATAGGTCTTTAATGACAGGATTTTTTTCGGGTTTAAATCCGTTCTGCTCTGCCCACACAAGTATTCGCTCAGGTGTTAGAAAGCCTGCTTTTACTCCATCGACAATATCATTGAGCGAATAGGCTGCATCATCTGCCCAGTCCATAATTTGGCATTCTACACTCTTAAACGCATTAAGCTTTTCTGCTTTATGTAATGCAGCTGGTATTTTTGATCCTCCCGTTACAAATAAGCGTATATTTTTTTGAGAGTCATACAGAAAATGATTTTCAGGACGTTTTAAAAATTCACTGAAAAGTTTTTTGTACTTTAATACGCCGTCAAGTAAAGCACGCGTAGGCTGCATACCATGCACACCCTGGCTGGTTTGATACATAGTATCCGTTAATAGATGTAGGGTTTGAGCATTACCCTCAAATCCACCGTAAGCTTTCATTAACTCCTGAAGCGTTCTTTCCCCAGAATGACCAAAAGGAGGATGACCCAAGTCATGGGCCAAACATACCGCCTCAACTAAATCACTATCGATATGAAATGTAGCGCTGAGTGGCTCAGCACAGCTGAGTAAATAATTACAAATAGAGCGTCCAATTTGAGCTGCCTCAATAGAATGCGTTAAGCGTGTACGGTAGAAATCGTATTCACCGGATAAGAACACTTGAGTCTTCGACTGCAGCTTGCGAAAGGCATGTGCGTGTATAATTCTGTCACGATCAATTTGAAAAGCACTGCGGTAATCTGTTTTACGCACAGCACCATAAGTCTCGTAGTCAAATGCGGTATAGAATCGGTTAGTCATACAGTCGATGCGTGAACCATAACTGTATTAGCTTTTGAACCTGAATTCAAGCTTTGCAAAGACTCCTGCTCCATTAAGCATTGTCTGAGACTCAAAATTGAAGGATACTTATTTATCTAATCACTAAGCCATGTCTACAAATCCTCTTTCTTTGAAACTTTTGAAAAAACTTGAGATTGCAGCACGACGTGCTTCCACCAAGGCATACGCCCCTTACTCAAAATTTAAAGTTGGAGCAGCGCTACTTACAGAATCAGGAAAAATCATTACAGGATGTAATGTAGAAAATGCATCATACGGTCTTTGCATGTGTGCTGAGCGTAACGCGATTAATACCATGGTTACTTCAGGCGAACGTCATGTCCGCTATGTTATTGTTTACACCCCAACAACAAAACCAACTGCTCCGTGTGGTGCATGCAGACAAGTAATCAGTGAATTTGGTCCAGCAGCACGCGTGATCAGCGTTTGTAAATCTAAGAAGCGTATTGAATATTCGATACGCACACTACTTCCTGAAGCGTTTGGTCCAAGCGACTTAAAGTAAGCTAATCGAAACGATTACTTACTAAAAAATTCACGCACCGTAGATTCTAGCTCACTTCTGGCTATCTCTTCTTCAGAGCGCACAGCCATATCGCGAATTTTTACACTACCCTTTGCGACTTCATCACTACCAAAGATGAGAGCTAGTTTCGCACCTGACTCAGCAGCTGCTTTAAACTGTCTTCCAAAGCCTAAATCCTTAAAAGGATAATCAACACTGTAACCTAGTGCTCTTAAGCTACTGATCGCACCAAAGGCTACTTTTCTCTCTAATTCACCACCGATAACGACATAGATATCAGGAGCTTTTACTATGGTCGGCATAAGACCGCGCTCTTCTAACAGTAAACCAAAGGTCATATCTCCAATAGCAAATCCCACTGCAGGTAAATCAGGACCTCCTAATTTTTTAACTAAATTATCATACCTACCTCCACCAGCAAGTGCGCGTAGTTCACCCTTACGATCAAAGGCTTCAAAAACAAATCCCGTATAATATGCAAGTCCACGCACAACACCTAAATCTACTGAAACAAATTCAGATAAACCCATAGCATCAAGTCCACCGAGAACTTTTTCCCAGTCAGCTAAGCGAGCCGTTAACTTTTCAGACGATGCCTGTTCTGCAATTAAAGCCTTTAAAGCAGAAAGAGAATTAATTTTTAGAAAACTAAGTACTTTAGCTTTTAGTCCTTCATCAAGACTTCCGAATTCTGTGATATACGCCTTAAACGCATCATCAGCATACTTCTCGTACTTATCTACAGCACTAAGCATAGCGCTAGTCTTAGCGTCATTGAGCCCAAGACTTGCTAAGTAATAGACCCATAAATTGCGGTCACTTAAACGAACATAAAAATCTGCAGATGTAAGACCAAAACCACGCATGCATTGAATTAAAAGCCCTATTAATTCAATTTCAGCCTCAGGGCCGCTCTCACCAAAAATATCCGCATTAAATTGAGAGAAACAGCGGCCACGGCCTTTCTGCATACGCTCGTAACGATAAAATTCTGCAATGCTATACCACTTAATAGGTCTCTTAAGAGAACCAGCTCTCTCTCCTACTAAACGACACACCGTTGGTGTCATTTCTGGTCTAAGCGCTACTTCGCGTCCGCCCTTATCTGTGAACGAAAAAAGTTGTCCTTCAATTTCTTCTCCTGATTTAGCGCGGTATAAATCCAGTGGTTCAAGAACCGGCGCGTCATACTCGGCAAAGCCGTATGCGTTAGCTGCCTGACGCCACAAGCGAAACACATGGTTTCTGCGTGCTAAATCTTCAGGATAAAATTCTCTAAAACCGGGAAGCGTCTGGAACTCAGGCATGGAAAACTTAAAAGTGTAAACAGTTCCAGATAAGAGCGAATTTAAAAATTCGCTTTTAAAACCTATCCAAATACTACGGAGTCAAAATTAGACTCCTTAATATTATTCGGTTGGTTTAGCTGGTTGTATTTGAGTTAAATCCAATTTCTTAAGCTGTTGTTTAAGAATCTTACCGGATTTAAATTTTACAACTGCACGCTGAGGGATAACGACTTCTGCTTCTGGCTTGTTAGGATTACGTCCAACACGCTGCTTGCGCACTTGAACTTCTAGGACACCAAAGTTTCTTAATTCAACATTGCGGCCTTCGGAAAGAGCCTTCTGGACAATATCCAGTGTCTGTTGCACAGTATCCACTATCTGCTTCTGCGGGAATCCTGTCTTCCGGTAGATTTCCAGCACGACTTCACGTTTCGTTAGGTTCGTAGACATTAAATTTCCCTTTGTTTCGGCGTTAGTAGATTCGTATAAATTATTTGCAGGAATCGAATTACGTCAATAATAATGGGATTAGTACGTATAAATAATGATCAAACCTGAATCAGCAGCAGTAAATTCCATGTTTTCGCGCATTGCAGCGCGTTATGATGTTGCTAATAGGCTACTTAGCTTTGGGTTAGATATCCACTGGCGTAACCGCCTTGTTAGAGATCTAAAATTACATAAACCTCTGACTGTTTTAGATTTAGCTACAGGAAGCGGTGACGTTGCATTCACTTTAGCTCAAAAGTTACCCAGGGATGTTACTATTACTGGTATGGACTTTTGCGAACCCATGCTCGCTGAGGCCAGAACTAAGAAAAAAGGCATACCAACTGCCCAAAACATCGAATTCGTGCAAGGTGATGGGCTAAATTTGCCCCTAGTTGATGCTTCTTATGATGCAGTGACCATCTCGTTTGGCCTGCGTAATATGTCAGACAGGGCCCTGTCCTTAACAGAAATGAGGCGCGTTCTTAAGCCAATGGGCCACCTATTCGTCTTAGAATTCTCTCAGCCTTATGCGTGGTTCAAGCCCTTCTATTTTATTTATTTAAGATATATATTGCCGCTTATTGCTGGAGTAGTAACGAAAGATCGTGAGGCCTATGTGTATTTAAATAAAACAATAGAAGCTTTCCCTAACCGTTTTGCTTTAGGAAAAGAAATCGAGGCAGCTGGATTTTCGAGCGTTAAATCAACGCCTCTTTTATTTGGAGCGGTAGCACTACACGAGGCTACACGCTAGAGTCTTGCGTAGAAAAAATCAGTTTTAATTAAACGATTTTCCGCAGCCGCAGGTACTTTTTGCATTGGGATTTTTAATTTCAAATCCCTTACCATGCAGACCGTCATCAAAATCAATACTGCAGCCCTTAAGAAATGAGGCGCTTGTTGGATCCATTACAATGGGAACTCCCTCACTCTCTAAAGTTACATCGTCGGGCTTTGCCTCTTCAAAGGACATACCATACTGCATTCCAGAGCAGCCCCCATTTTCGACAAGCAAACGTAATGGTGCATTGGGTGCACTAGAATTGGTCCGTAATTCACGAACTTGAGCTGCTGCGCGTGGCGAAAGGGAAATCATTTATAATTAAGCCCTACGTTTTAAGTAGAACATGTCGTTAAGGTACTCGTTTTATCTGTATGCGCAAGGCCTGCTAATCGCTATTTAGGTCGCTGCACGAGTCAACGAAATATAGACAGCATTTTTCGAGCCAGATCTGCATCATTGCTTGCTCAGAGCTTACTTCAGCTGTTTAATACAGCTACGTGATAGCCTTAGCCCATAGTATTAACCTAAGCCGAAAAAGGAGTATTTCCCTATGAGCGGAACCTCCTTTGGCCACGGTTTACAGCAGCGCCAAAGCCAGTCCTTGGTTCTTGCGCCGCAATTAAGACAATCACTTAAGATATTGCAGGTAGCTGCTTTAGACCTGCGAACAGTCATACAAGCAGAGCTTCAAAGTAATCCAACTATTGAAGAACTTCCCATGGAAGGCATTAGTCTTGAAGAGCCATCGAAAGACACTCAAGTCGATGAAGAATCAGCACAACTAGACACCTTAGGTGAGAGAGATAGTTCGAAAAATGATGAAATGGATTTCTCTAAAGAATTTCAGATTTTAGAAAAATTTGATGATGACTGGCGAGACACGCCAGGTATTACCTCAAAAACGCATACCGCTGAGGATGCCGAAAAACGCCAACATTTCTTCGATTCCTTAGTTAGTAAGACGTCTCTTCAAGATCACCTCATGCAACAAGCTGATGTGTCTAACCTAAGTGAAGACGTACGCCTTGCTATGAGCCACTTGATAGGAAGTTTAAATGAACAAGGCCTACTTACACAAAAACTTGCTGACATTGCGCTGCAAACAGGCCTCCCATTAAGTGCGGTACAAGAAGCATCAAAATTGTTAAAAACATTTGATCCACTTGGTATTGGCTGCAGTAGCTTAGCTGAATGTTTAATCGCTCAGCTTGCAGCAAAAGGCAGAGCTGAGTCTCTGCCAGGTCGCATACTTAGAGATCATTTCGAGTTGCTTACTCGAAGACGAATTCCAGAAATTGCACGCAAATGTGGAATCGCTCAAGACGATGTCCAAGAGGCAATCGAAGAAATTGGCCGCCTAGACCCTGCCCCAGGTAGACAATTTGCAGAAGACAACAACCGCGTAGTTGTTGCTGATGTAACTGTAGAAAATGATGACGGAGAATGGAAAATTCATCTCAATAGTGACTATATTCCAAAATTAAGAATCTCAAATACGTACCGTGAAATGATAGCACGGGGAAAATTAAATAAACAAGAAGGCGATTATTTACGTGAAAGAATTAGAGCTGGAAAATTTCTGATTGATTCAATTGAACAGCGTCAAAGAACAATTGAGCGAATTACCCGTGAAATTCTTAAAAATCAAAATGACTTTTTTGAAAAAGGAGTAGCTCATCTCAAGCCACTCACGATGACTGTCATAGCAGATATTGTTGGGGTACATGAAACAACGGTGAGTCGCGCAATTGCCAATAAATATATTAAAACACCCCACGGAGTTTTTGATTTTAAATACTTTTTCACACCTGGTTACCAAGCTGATAGCGGCGCTTCTGTTTCTAATACAAGTGTCAAAGAAATGATCGCTGATTTAATTAATATAGAAGACAAATCATCCCCCTTAAGCGACCAAGAGCTTGTTGCTAAACTTCTAGGTAAAGGAATTAAAATTGCCCGTAGAACAGTAGCAAAATACCGAGAAGAACTAGGTGTACTTCCAAGTAATTTAAGACGCGATTACCGCTAATTCTAAAGTCCTAAACCAGGTTCAATTTTTAGGTCAAAACCGCCCGCCATTACACGCGCAGTATCAACAAAGCCAGCAAAGGCGATCATTGCTGCATTATCTCCTGTGTGTTCAGGACGTGCTGCAAAAAAAGGGATTTGTTTTCTATGTGCCTCCAAACCCATCGTTTTTCTAAGTAAGCCATTATTAGCAACCCCTCCTGATAGCCCAAGACTACGGTAATTTCCAAGCTGCAGTGCTGCACGACTTTTTCTAGCTAAGGCATCCACCACGGCCTGCTGATAACTTGCACACAAATCACTCATTTGCACTTCGACTGCTGTTTTTTCCATCGCTTCAAGCGTGTAACGTAAACTTGTTTTAAGTCCTGAAAAACTAAATTCTAATTCACTTTTCCTTCCAAGACCTCGAGGAAAATCAAACGCATTTACATTTCCCCCTACTGCTAACTTCTCTATTAATGGACCTCCTGGATATCCAAGTCCAAGTAGCTTTGCTCCTTTATCTAAGGCCTCACCAGCAGCGTCGTCCCGTGTTGAGGACAAAAAGTCTATAGTTCTATCCTTATTAATACGGCATAAAATAGTATGCCCACCTGAAGCAATAAGCGATAAGTGAGGTAATACTTTATCTAATGCATCATCGAAATGACTTGGGTCAGCACGGTGTGTATCAATAAAGACTGACCATACATGCCCACGTAAATGATTTACTCCTTTAACAGGAATATTAAGTGCCAAGGCAAGCGCCTTTGCTGCGGCCACACCAAGCGCTAAGCAAGGAGCAAGCCCAGGACCGTAGGTCACGGCAATCGACTCTAATTGGCCACTACTCCACTTACTTTTACTTAATTGAATTAAGGGTCCAAGCTCCTTTACGTGCTCTCTTGAAGCAAGATCAGGAACGACTCCACCATGCTTTCCATGTAGTGCAATTTGGCTACGTATCCATTCGCCTTGGATGCCTATCTTTGGATCAAAGACAGCGATAGCTGTTTCATCACATGAACTTTCTATTCCTAAAATCATTACGAAGAGTGCCCTTCGGGTATCCCACTAAACTTACTGTGAGAATGACCTGCTACTTTTTTTATAAAAATCAATTTAGGTGCAGGCAATAAAGCAGTAGGCGTATCTTTTACTTTTTCAATCATACCCTGTAAATCAAAGAGCTGAACACCTTTAAGTAAATCCAAGGCGGTTTTAAGCTGAATATCCACAATAGGTTCAAATCCAAAGTGTTCTTTAAATTCTTTGGGATCAGTAATGTCTGATCTACTAATCTGACGACTTACCTTAGAGTCATCCTCACTACTGAGCACGACCTCAACGTGTGGAGAAATTCCCTTCTGGTGAATAATCGCTCCACTAGGTGTATAGTAGTGAGCTGTAGTTAAACGTAAGGCTTCGCCACGGTTAAGTTTAATGATGGTTTGCACAGAGCCCTTACCAAAAGATCTCTCACCAACCACAACTGCTTTACCGGTATCTTTCATAGCGCCTGTAACAATTTCTGCAGCACTTGCAGTGCCTTCATTAATTAAAATAGCAACCGGCAAACTGAGCGGCTCCCCTTCTGATTCAGACAAAAACTGTTCTTTATCAGACTCTTTTCTACCCTGGGTATATAAAATCATCTCCCCTTTTTTAAAAAAGGGCTCAGCTACCTCAACAGCTGAATCTAAGAGGCCTCCTGGGTTATCTCTTAAGTCAATGACAAGACTTTCAATATTTTTTTCTAAAAGTTTATTTAGCGTTTTCCAAAACTGCTCTCCCGTATTTTCAGAAAATTCAGTCACTCTTAAATAGCCAATATTTTGGTCTAAAATTTTAGCATCTGTAACACTCTCTACTTTTATAATTTCCCGAGTAATCGTTAAACTTAGGGCCTTATTTAATTTCGGCCTAAAAATAGTAACAGCTACGTTTGTCTTAGGCTTACCTCTTAAGCGCCCCACCGCTTCCTGCATTTTAGCTGAGCCTTCAATTGTGTAACCATCAATTGAGGTAATGTAGTCACCACGCTGAAGACCTGCTTTAGAACTAGGAGCGTTAGGTGTTACTGCCACAATAATTAAATGCCCAGCGTGAAGTTCTACCTCGATACCCACCCCACCAAACTGACCATCTAAATCTTCTTCAAATGCTTTATTATCCTTAGATTCAAGAAATTCAGAATGCGGATCCAACGTCTCTACCATACCATGGATCGAATTATGTGCGAGTTGCTCATACGTTACTTTCTGTGGATCGACGTAATTTTCATTCACCAATTTAAGCACATCTCTAACCGATGAAGATGCTTTCTCAAATTCACGACCCGGGAAAAGTCCCCATAGCAGTGCAATCGGAGCAACACCAAGAACCATCCCTATACTGAGTAATTTCACAGATGAACCTGTGAAGAAGCCTTTTTGCATATTTAGCAGTGTGACACTCCTTGAAGGATTGTAAATAACTGGCCACTTAGTTTATGTAAGTTTGTTGTGCCCGATTCCTTAACTACACACCACGCCGCTTTAGACATACTTCGTGTCTTAAAAACAGAAACAACCGAAGGTCCAATCTCTTTCGAGCGTTTCATGCAGGTGTGTTTATATCACCCGAATTTCGGCTATTACATAAAATCGCGCAAACGTGTTGGGTACGGCGAGGGCACTGATTTTTATACAGCTAGTACCTCACCCCTGTTTGCAGAACTTATCATCGCAGCCTGCACAAGTCTTCTAAAAGGAAAACAATTATCCGATTTTACCTTTGTTGAACTTGGGGCTGAACCAAACCTAGAAAATCCCGAAAAATCAGGTGGTATTTTAAGTGCAATTAAACATCCCTTCAAAGCCTCTGTAGCCTTAGGCAGCAAAGATCTGATTAAACTTACAGGGCCTTTAATTGTATTTTCGAACGAACTTTTTGATGCACAGCCCTTCAAGCGGTATCGTTTTTCTAAAGGTCAGTGGAAAGAACTCGGTGTTACTTTTACTGGCAATACACTAGCTGAAGTAGAGCTTACCTCAACTCTACCTGATTACTTACCTCATGAAGCAGAGGAAGGTTACCTAATCGATAGTCCTGAACGATCTGTTAGTCTGCTAGAAACCCTTGTTAGCCAACCCTGGACAGGACTTTTTATAGCCTGCGATTATGGCAAATCCTGGGAAGTACTTAGCCACGAGACTCCCCAAGGAACAGCACGAGCCTATTACCAGCATACCCAGTCAAACGACCTTTTAGCTCAACCTGGTGACCAAGACCTGACCTGCCACCTTTGCTGGGACTGGCTTGAAACTGTCTTGAAGAGGGCCAATTTCAGCTCAATTTCTCTTCAAAATCAGGAAGCTTTCTTTGTAAACCACAGTTCTGAGTGGATAAGTGCTGAAATAAGTAGAGAAGCCGGGTCTTTTAGCCCTCGAAAACGCTCCTTAATGCAACTCATACACCCAGCTCATCTAGGAGCTAAATTCCAGATCCTCAACGCTTCCCGCATTTAAATCGTCTAAAAGGCAATCTTTGCCCTTGCCAGAGGCTAAACCAAACTTTTACATTAACCCTTTTAACAACAGGAAACCACCATGGCTAGAGTCTGCGCAATCACAGGTCGTCGCCCCGTCAAGGGCAACATCATCAACCGCAAGGGACAAACTAAGAAGAGCGGAGGCATCGGCACGCACGTGACGAGCATCACTCGTCGTAAGTTCCGTCCTAACCTTCAAAAGGTTAAGGTAAGGCTCGCTAATGGCGGCACCAAGCGCATTTGGGTATCCGTAAAGGCACTCAAAGCTGGTTTAGTACAGAAAGCCTAAGCTTTCTTAAAGCAATCGCACAATTTTTGAGCTAAGTGAGGAAATCCCTCGTTAGCTCAAAGTGCTTTAAATACTGCAGCGGCATTTTGACCGCCAAAGCCTAAGTTGTTACTGAGTACTGTACGTACTTTAGATTCGCGAGCTACGTGAGGGACATAGTCCAAATCACAATCTGGATCAGGCTCGTTTAAATTAATTGTCGGCGCAATACGGCCTGTTTGTAGGGTTTTAACTGCGATTACCGATTCAATGCCGCCTGCAGCTCCAAGTAAGTGACCTGTCATCGATTTAGTTGAACTAATTGCAACTTTACTTGAGTGCTCACCAAACACTTTCTTAATCGCTAAAGTTTCGAAGCGGTCGTTGTAAGGAGTCGATGTACCATGCGCATTAATGTAATCCACATCACTTGGATTTACACTGGCAGTATCAAGTGCTCTACGCATTGCTAAAGATAAACCGCGGCCTTCAGGATCAGGCATGGTGATATGATGTGCATCACAAGTCGCTGCGTAGCCTGCAAATTCACAATAAATTTTTGCTCCACGTTTTTGCGCGTGTTCAAGCGATTCAAGCACTAATACGCCAGCGCCCTCTCCCATCACAAATCCGTCACGTCCTTTATCAAAAGGACGACTCGAAGTCTGGGGATTATCGTTGCGCGTACTCATTGCTTTCATAGCGCAAAAACTTGCGTACGCAAAAGGCGTGATCGCTGCCTCAGCTCCACCTGCAATCATCACATCGACTTCACCACGTCGAATACAGTGAGCCGCTTCACCCAAGGCATGTGTTCCAGAAGCACAGGCAGAAACAACACCAAAATTAGGGCCACGAGCTCCGTACTTAATTGCGACTAATCCAGAGCACATATTTACAATAAGTGCGGGTATCGTAAAAGGAGAAATCTTTCGCGGTCCTTTTTCAGCGAGTACCTTGAGTTGTGACTCATACGTATACATACCGCCAATACCGGAGCCAATCATGACACCTACTCTATCACCATCCTCAGTTTCAAAATTTATTCCTGAATCATGTGCAGCCTGAGTTGCAGCAACATAACCAAAATGTGTGTAGCGGTCATTACGTCTGACTTCTTTAGGATCCATCACACTAGCTGGATCCCAATCTTTTACTTCCGCTCCAATATGACTAGCATAGGGAGTTGGATCAAAAAGAGAGACGCGATTAATCCCACATTTTCCTGCAAGTAAACTCGCCCAGAAAGTATCTACATCATGACCTAGGGACGTAACAACGCCCAAGCCCGTGACGACTACTGTGCGATTAGAAATCGGAGACTGCATGATCCTAGCCGACGTGATGTGGCTAGAAACGCCTCATTAGGCCTGACCAGCCTTAGCCTTGATATAATCAATGACTTGGCCGACTGTTTGAAGCTTCTCGGCATCAGACTCAGGAATTTCTCCCTTAATCTCATCCTTGAATTCTTCTTCAAAAGCCATAATCAGCTCGACTGTGTCGAGTGAATCTGCGCCTAGATCATTAAGAAATGATGCTGTCGGTGTGATCTGGTCCTCGTTAACATTCAATTGGTTAACGATGATCTCTTTGACGCGTTGTTCGATGGATTTTTGGTCGGCCATTTTGAAGGGATCTTGTAGACACAGAGCCTTCACATAGCCATGCCGCCGTCAACGGCAAAAACTTGACCTGTAATATATCCTGCCTCTTCTGAGCACAAATAAGCGGTCATATTGGCAATGTCTGCGGCCTCGCCAAATCTCTTAAGTGGCACAGCTTCAAGGACTTTTGCAGCTATTTCAGGCTGATTAACGAATTCTGTGGTCATATCAGTCTTAATAAAGCCTGGGGCGACCGCATTTACAGTAATATTTCGAGAAGCAAACTCCTTAGCCAAGGTTTTGGTTAAACCAATCATACCTGCCTTAGCTGCCGAATAGTTAGCTTGGCCAGCATTACCCATAACACCGCTTACTGAGGCCATATTTACAATACGTCCCCACCTAGCGCGTGTCATCGGACGAGCTAAATGTTTAGTCCAATGAAAACAGCTGGTTAAATTTGTTGTTATTACATCTGACCAATCCGTTTCACTCATACGGAATAAGAGTCCGTCCCGAGTAATACCGGCGTTATTGACCAAGATATCAATAGCGGGAAATTCCTTAAGCAAATTCTCGCATGCTTCTGCAACGGCTGTTCCATTAGCAACATCAACAGCTAAGGCTTTTGCTTTCCCGCCTGATGCATTGATTGAAGCCGCAACAGCTCCACACGACTCAGCAGACTTAGAGACACAAATTACTGTGACTCCTTGCTTAGCGAGTGTTTCAGCAATGGCTTTACCGATACCACGTCCCGCACCAGTTACAAGGGCAGTCCTATTATTAAAAGTGAGCATGTTGATTAAATTTTTAGTATGAGTGTCTTAATGCCTGAAAGCCTATGACGTCAATAAACGTCGCGTTGATATCTGCGGTCTTTTTTAAGCTGTTTTACAAAGGCTATTGCTTCCTCAGTACTCATAGAACCTTCTTTAGCGATAATTTCGTGCAGTGCTTGATCGACATCTTTCGCCATTTTTTTTGCATCTCCGCAGACATAAAAATAAGCCCCAGAGTTTATCCACTGCCATACCTCTTTGGAAGCTTCGCGCAAGCGATCTTGTACGTAAATTTTATTTTCCTGGTCTCTAGAAAATGCAGTATCTAAGCGTGTAAGTACTCCAGATTTTAAATACTCTACCCACTCTTCTTCATACAGAAAATCGGTTTTACTATGTTGATCGCCGAAGAATAACCAGGCTTTCCCTGATCCTGCTTTAGCAGCTAATTCTTGAGCAAAAGCCCTAAAAGGTGCGATGCCTGTTCCAGGTCCAATCATGATCACATCCTTTGTGCGATCTTCGGGTAATTTAAAGTGAGAATCGGTAATGAAAACAGGAACCTCTGTTAGTCCCAATTCAACACGGTCTGCTAAGAATGTAGAACATACACCGTAACGTTTTTTATTATTTGTAGTGTAACGTACTACTGCAACGGTGAGGTGAATCTGGGTTGGACTTTTAAGTGGTGAAGAAGCAATCGAATAAAGACGCGGCATAAGCCTTCTCATATTATCGACTAATTCTTGTGCGCTAAGTTTCGCACTCGGAAAACTCTGTAGTAAATCCACAAATTCACGGTCATCTAAATACTCAAGGGCCTTAGGTTTTACTTCTACTGTGAGTAAAGACTCTAGCTGCGCTTTCTCTTCGGGATTTGTTGCCTTAGCTGCGAGTACCCCTAAAAATTTAAGTGTTGGTCCAGCAAGCGCAAGACGTGCTGTAAGAGCCTCCTTAATAGAAATAGGTGCTGCAAGTTTAGGCAGTGAAACAAGTTCACTTCCCGTAAGAGCCAAGGCCTTCAGTATTTCATGCACCTCTTCACTACGATTTGTAGGATAAATGCCTATAGAATCCCCTGAACGATAAGTTAAATCACTGCCCTTTAAATCCACTACAAAGTGTCTAGTCTCCTTAAAAGAGCCTGGTTTATTCAGCATTCTTGCTTCGGAAATCCGAGCTAGGAATGGGTTATCTTTTGTAAAAAGCGTTGCAGATGTGCTTTCAGACATGAAGTGCAAATATAATCAAAATCCGCGAGATGGGGCAAGCGCCAAGCAAATCCCTTTTATTAAGCTCTTTAGGTCAGCAAAGCTTGCGCCGAGACTACTTTTTGAGTGCTCTTAAGGCACATGGATTCTTCTGAAATACGGGTGCAAAAATTAATCGCAGATGCCGGAGTATGCTCCAGGCGGGCTGCGGATGCCCTGATCACACAAGGTGAAGTCTGGATAAACGGCAAAATTGCTGTCTTAGGCCAAAAAGTTAATCCCTTGGTGGACAAAATTACGGTTGCTGGAAAACCCCTTCGCTCTACAGCACAGCCTAAAATTACGCTTGCTGTAAATAAGCCGCGAGGACTCATCTGCTCAAACGATGATCCTTATAATCCAGAAACAGTATTTAGTGTGCTCCCTAAAGAACTGCGCAAATACCGTTTTTTCTGTGCAGGCAGATTAGATAAAGACAGTGAGGGGCTTCTAATTTTAACTACCGATGGAGAATTAGCTAACCGCTTAATGCATCCATCCAATCATGTGGTAAAACGTTACCATGTGAGCTTATCAGATCCATATCCAGCGGAACATTTACCGAAACTCATTCGCGGTGTAGTCGTTGAAGGTGAACGCTTAAAAGTTGAACGCGCTACCTTAATTGGTGCAGGACCAAGTAAAGCCTCCACCCAACTTGATGTTCATATGCATCATGGTAAGAAACGTGAAATTCGCCAACTTTTCACCGTATTTCGATATGAAGTAAAACGCCTAAGACGTTACCAGATTGGTTCAATACGTCTGCAAGGAATCCCATTGCGCGGAGGCAAACAACTCTCTACAAAAGATATTGAATTATTATTCAAATCACCACGGACACCTCGTGGGGAACATACTGTATCTTCAGACACTCATACCTAAGTCTATGAACAAGCGTATTTGTTTTATTTTCTCTGCCCTTCTCTTAGTAGCAGGTATTGCTCGCGCTACACCTGTCATGCAGACAACGGCTATCATGTCGAAGCCCGACAGTTCTTCAGCACCTCTGGGTGTTGTTACTGCAGGAACAGAACCTGAGGCAGCTATCGGTGAAACAGCACCTGAAGGCTGGTTGGCTGTTAAAGTAGCAGGTCCTTTTGACCTCTACATAGAAAATAAAGATTTATCCAAAGGCTTGGACCCTAAAGCAGGAAGCCCTCTACGTCTTGAGCCAAAGCCAGAAGCTCCTGTAGTTATTATATCACAAAAAGGAGATCCTCTTACGATCACTGGCTTACGCGGTAAATGGACACGCCTTAAACTTACTAAAGACTTAGTAGGATATATTCAGACAACAGTACCTGCAAATACCTCAGCTCCTCAAACCGGTGTGATTGCAGTAGCAACTCAAGTTCCTGTTTCGATTGCTCCTGGTAAAGCTGCAGATTCCTCAGCTACAGATTCCAAGGCTGCACAGCCTCGCTATTTTGAAGGCAAGATGGTCTCTAGTCACCACACCTTTACATTACGCAATTCAATTTTCGCTTGGGAGATCCAAGACAGCACAGGAGCACGTATTGCATACCTTGATTTAGAAAAGATTATGCAAACTGAGCAGATCGAAAGCTATGTAGATCACCAAATTCAAGTTTACGGAATTCCACGCCTTGAGGTTGGTTCAGACGCTATAGTTGTTTCCGTTGAAAGCTTGCAGGCTAAATAAGTTATTATGCAATTAATCGACGGCAATAAGATCGCTGCCGATATTATCTCTGAATTAAAAGCAGAGGTAGCAGAGTTTAGCGGTCGCAAACCATGCCTTGCACTTGTGCGCGTAGGCGAAGATCCAGCTTCAGTTTCCTACGTAAGAAAAAAAGAGAAAACAGCAGAAGAAATCGGAATCGATGGTAAAATTATTTTACCTCCTATAACCATTTCTCAGCAAGAATTAGAATCACTGATAGAATCCCTTAATGCGGATCCTTCTGTAGATGGCATCTTAGTGCAATCCCCTCTGCCCTCTCCTTTGGATGAGAAATCTGCATTTAAAAAAATAAGCCCAGATAAAGACGTAGATGGTTTTCATCCCATTAACATCGGTAAAATTGCTCAAGAAGATGAGTCAGGTTTTATTTCCTGCACACCTGCTGGCATTATGGAGCTACTTAAGCGCAGTAACGTAAACCTTAAAGGTAAACACGTAGTTGTGCTAGGACGTTCTTTAATTGTGGGTAAACCTGTAGCCTTACTGGCTCTGCAAAAGAAGGCAGGTGCAAATGCAACGGTCACTATTTGCCACTCAGGTACTGAGAATCTTTCTACAATTACTAAGCAAGCAGACGTTCTAATCGCTGCGATTGGAAAATCAGAATTTGTCACACGCGATATGGTTAAACCTGGGTGTGTAGTAATCGACGTAGGAATTAACCGCGTTGCTGATCCAAGTAAAAAAACAGGTTTTCGTTTAACTGGAGATGTTCATTTCCCAAGTGTCTCAGAAATTGTCTCACATATAACACCAGTGCCAGGTGGCGTAGGCCCAATGACTGTTGCGATGTTAATGAAAAATACCGTAAAAGCATACAAGATGCGGACTGAGAAAAAGTAAATGAACTCCATTGCATTTATAGGCGCAGGCAACATGGCAGCAGCCATGATTGAAGGACTTCTTTCTAAAAAACTTATTTCAGCAGATAAAATTACCTGTCTAGGTGGAGCTGGCATTTCGGCCCAGAAGCTAGCTGATAAAACAGGTGTAAAACGAGTCACCACAGCTGATGAACTACTAGCTTCAGCAGACACCTTAGTAGTCGCCTTTAAACCACAGCACTTGGCCCAGACAAATAACACTTACACAGAAACAACTAAAGGCCTACTGGTTGTATCTGTCTTAGCTGGGAAACGACTTGAAACTTTATCGAGCATTTTTCCTCAAGCACGAAACATTGTGCGCTGCATGCCTAATACCCCTGGTAAAATTGGTGCAGGAATTACCGGTTGGTGTTCAAAGGCAACATTGACTACCTCAGATCATCAAATAGTGACCGCCCTATTAGGTGCATTAGGTAAGGCAGTAGAAGTGAGTGAAAACCAAATGGACGCTTTAACCGGTGTCAGTGGAAGTGGACCTGCCTATGTCTTTGAATTTGCTGCAGCGCTTAGAGATGCAGGCATTAAAGCCGGTCTCAATGCTGAAACTGCAAATACACTCGCTGTTGAAACACTTCTGGGTGCAGCAAAATTACTTGCAAGTGAGAATAAACCTGCAGAAATTTTACGAGATCAAGTTACCTCACCCAACGGAACAACCTTTGCTGGATTAAATCGTCTAAAAGAAGGTAATTTTAGGGAATTAATTGCCGCTACTGTACAAGCAGCGAAAGCTAGATCAGAAGAACTTTCTAAATCATGAGTGCTCTCGACGGAAAAATTTTAGTTACCGGTGGAGCCGGTTTTATCGGAAGTGCCTTAATTTGGGCCCTTAACGAACGTGGTCATAAAGATATAATCGTTACTGATTTTTTAGGCTCGGACGAAAAATGGCGTAATTTAACGCCATTAAAATTTAGTGATTACGTAGAAGCAGGTACATTTAGATCTACCCTAGCAGGAAATCCAAAGGCATATGGAAAATTCTCTGCCGTTTTCCATTTAGGTGCTTGTTCTGCTACAACGGAGCGTAATGCCAGTTACCTAGTAGATAATAATTTTGCAGTGACTAAAGAACTAGCTTCCTGGTCACTTGCTCAAGGCTCCCGGTTTATATATGCCTCCTCCGCTGCAACCTATGGCGATGGAAACCAAGGCATGGATGATAAGAATCCAAATATTGAATCCTTTAGACCACTCAACATGTACGGCTATTCAAAACAGATGTTTGATGTTTATGCTAAACATCACGGGTGGCTAGATCAGATTGTAGGCTTAAAATACTTTAATATCTTTGGACCAAACGAGGACCACAAAGCAGATATGCGATCAGTGGTTCATAAAGCGTTTCAACAAATTAAGACGACTAGTTGTGCTCAACTCTTCAAGAGTTACCACCCTGACTATAAAGATGGAGAACAAAAGCGTGACTTTTTGTATGTCAAAGATGCTATAGCAATGACGCTTCATTTTGCAGAAAAAGGTTTAGGTAAGTCTGGTCTCTACAATATTGGATCAGGTGAAGCCAACACCTGGCTTTCACTCACGAACGCTATTTTTGTCGCCTTAGACAAGAAGCCGCAAATCAACTTCATCGACATGCCTGAGATTCTTAAAGAAAAATACCAATACTTTACTCAGGCTGATACAAGTAAGCTTAAATCTAGCGGTTATACGCATTCTGCAACACCTCTAGTAGATTCGGTTAAGGATTACGTACAAAACTACCTCGCAAAAGATAAGCGTCTTGGTGCTTAGGGATATCAAATAATCAACTATTAAAAAACAATTCTAAGTGTTTTAACTTTTGAACGTGTAAATTCGATGTCATTTATTTTGGACATACTAAATAAAATTTAACCAAAGTTAAGTTTGCGATCTAGTGATACATAATGTGATGAAAGTTTACTTTTATTAGAATATCATATTTCTTACAGACACAGAAAAAGAAGTTAGTAGTTTTTGCTTTTTTTATAAAAAAATTAACTCATATAATCAATTATCGAGCCTTTAATTTGTACCCATTTAATCTCGAAAGTGAATTTACCCACTATGAAAATCGACTTACCCCTTACGCTTATTGCTTTAACAGCCTGCAGTCTTTTGCAGGGTCAGCCAGTTGTTCCAGAAAATGAAAAATCAATATGGGACACCGAATATAAATGGACTCAGGCCAGTCTTAAAGGTGATGCAAAACTAAGATCCGAGATCGAGCTTAAAGGATATAGCTTAACAGAGCTAAACGGTGACGTTAGAACACGTGAGGATGAAATCGAGGAACTCACATCAGGACGCATCGTTTACAAAAGCTTTAGTAGTCATGAACTCAGTTTAAAGAACTTCGAAAATACAGCTATAATTACAGGCAGAATTGCAGCACAGCTCGTTGTAGATGGAAAACCACTGGAAGGCATTTTTGCTTTCACAGATACACTCATTAAAACAAATGGTGTTTGGAAAAAAGCAGCGACTCACTTATCTCAGATTGGTACTTCTTCAAAACTAGCCCTTGAACCCGTACCACGTGAAGCAAAGTGGGTAAGAAGACATGAAAGTTTTGTTAAGCTAGCCAATAAAGAAAATCCAGAAATTATGTTTTTAGGAGATTCTATAACTGATCTTTGGCGTAATCCAGATCGTGGTGCAACTGTACTAAAAAAACACTGGCCCGATACTTCGATCATTAATTTAGGCATTAGCGGTGACCGAACACAGCACGTACTGTGGCGTTTAATTAATGGTGAAATTGGAAACCAACACCCTAAGGCTATTATGCTCATGATAGGCACTAACAATCTAGGCATTGAGCGTGATGGAATCACACCGCGCAACACACCTGAGGAAACAGCAGAAGGCATTAAAGCTATCGTTGAACTACTGCGCAGTAAACTACCTCAGTCAAAAATATTACTCTTAGCTGTTTTCCCTAGGTCTCACTTACCAACTGATGAAATCAGACTTCAGGTAAATGAGGTAAATAAACAGATATCTAAATTAGCAGATGATAAATTTGTGACCTACTTAGACATAGGCTCCCTGTTTTTAACACAAGACGCAGTCTTAGATAAATCCATGATGGCAGACTACCTTCATCCTACCACAGCAGGTTATGAAATCTGGGCTAAGGCAGTTGAAGGCAAACTAGCTGAGTTAATCAAATAAGCTCTAGCTTTAAGCGAGCGCTTTTCTGCAGTAGGCCACGCAGCGCGCGATTTCTGCCATGCGTGTTGAGCCTTCAGGAACTTTATATTCGAATTCGATAGCAGCCATAATTGGCCACTTATTATCCCGAATAAGGCGAAGCACTTCAGTTATTGGAGTATCACCTTTACCGTATTCAGTATTTGGACCGTCATGTAGTCTACGGTCCTTTACATGAATATGTGTAATCTTGTCATGATGTTTTTTCATGAACTCCACAGGTGAGTAGTTATTGCCTGCAATAAAATGACCAATGTCTAGATTAGCACCGTTAAATTTAGCTAAATCAAAGCCAGCCTCCCACATCGATTCAGTCACCGCAGTATGACCATGATAACCTACTGTCATTTCGTGCTTATCGGCAAAGCTACCAATACGCTGTAGATCTTTAGCATTAATGTGAGCACTACCCTCTTTACCCACAATCGACATTTCACAGGAAATAGCGTTTGCGCCTAAAGTCTTAGCTAAAGCAAAGAAGTAATTTAATTCTTCATCCGACATCTGGTAGATATTATCTACTTTAAAAACAGAAATAGTAACACCTGCATCATTCCATTTTTTGCGGAATGCCAGAGCTTTGTCTATTGAGACACCCTTACGCCATTCGCGCATCTTTAGAGTATCCTCTTCTTTCATCTTTTTTTTGCCATACACTGGGCAGCCTAAAAATTGTTCTACAGGCTGGGCACGTAGTTCAACAAAGCCTAAGCCAAGCTCAAGTACATGGGATAAAGTTTCATCTCCTGACATGAAATTATTTCCGAAACTGTAAGGTACATTAATTCCCAACTGAACACCATTGATTGTAGAATTAGGCTTTAAAGGTACTTCTTCTGAAGCGCCATATGCTTTCAGATAAGACAGTAGGCCAGCAGCAGGAACTGCCATGAGTGCTAATTTAGTAAAATCGCGACGAGTATAATGTGCCATAATATTTAAGCGTTAAGAAGTCTGAGACTAAGCGAGGTAAAAGTAAGTCAATCTAAAGTCCTCCACTGTTAGAATTGGAGCAAGCGAAAATATGTCGCCTAGTTACAACAAATCATCAAAATAATACCACCCCCCTGAATAGCCAACCTGGTTATTTATACTTCTGGTCGCTCTACTTATGTACTCTGCAAAGCCAAATAAGTCTCAACTGTTATTTATCTACATTTGGACAGGCGCATTTTCGCTTTGGACTGGATCGTTAATTGCATCAATTAGCCCTTGGCTTCACTGGAGCCATCATCCAATAGAAGCAGCACTAATCCAGGGTGTCATCGCAGTCATTTTGGCACTACTGCTGAGTGCCCTGTTTATATACATACTTAAGTCAGGCTTATCTACTGAAGTAGAAAGTCAAAATATACACTATATCCCTAGGCTTGATCATTTAAGATTTTTAGCAGCCTCTCTCGTGGTACTTTATCATTACTTTCATACTATTGTAGTCCCTGGAAGGATTGTGACAGGTCTATTTAGTGAAATCGCAAGCGAAGGCTCAAGTGGAGTAGATCTGTTCTTCGTACTCAGCGGGTTCATCTTTGGTACCATAGCTTATCAAAAACGAATCCATTATGGTAATTTCATCATTTCACGCCTTTTTAGAATTTATCCTTTATACCTCTTTGCAGTCACAATTGCCGTAAGTGTTCACTACAATCTTTTTAGCACACTGGATTGCCTACTTCTTTTCTTTCCCTTTTTCCAAGTTAATCATATCGCAGGTACACTCAATGATTTCGGTCAACTTTGGAGCATAGGTTTAGAATTTCAATTCTATCTGATATTTCCCTTCTTGGCTGAATTTGTCTTACGTTTTGGATATCGTTATCTCATTGCACTCACGCTAGCCATTATTGCCTTACGTTATTTCTATTTCACTCAAACAGGCACTGTACGAGATTTTGTTTATTGGTCACTCCTGGGTCGAATTGATGAATTTGCAGTGGGTATACTAGCAACCGCTATATCCATCAGAAACCCTTCCTTCTTTAAGAACCCACTACATTTACTGTTTTCACTGGTATGCGCTGTACTAAGCTTTCACTGGCTACAGGCTTGGGGTGGCTATTACAACGGCGTTAATTCTGCCCTATGGGTCATTTGGCCAACGTTTGAGGGTTTAGTATGGGCTTACTTAATAGTAAGCTACCTAAGAGCTAGAATCACTATCCCTGATTTTTTGAATAATAGCCTAGCTAAGCTTGGTCACTTAAGTTTCTCAATTTATGTGATGCACGGCTATGCAGTTTTTATTACACTTAAGTACTTTGGCGTCTATCACTTCACTACCTCGCGTGAAGGCGATGCAATTATAGCTGGCTTACTCATATGCCTACCTCTCTCAGTCTGTATAGCACTGCCGACTTTTCACTTTATTGAGAAACCGTTCTTTGTATTTAAGAAAAAATATACAGAGAATTCACTACGCGGTCGGTAATTGTAATAGCTAATAAAAAAGCCGAACGATTTAAGATCATTCGGCTTTTTGTTGTGTTAATTTAAATTAGTTCTGAGGCAATGCAGCACGCCATCCCGCTTTCCACTCGGTCATGAGTGAGGCGACGAGCTCTTTATTTTCAGATAGATTAGCAATATTCACATTTTCCTGAGGATCAGTTTCATGGTCATACAGTTCGATTGCATCAACCTTAGAATGATCCTTACGTCCTACCCATACCGTGAAGCGGTAACGCTGAGTGCGCATCGAATACCCCATCAAGGCACCTGCACCTGTTTTACCTGTTGCCCGTGGGTATTGGCTGAAAGCGGCTTTCTTCCAAGATAAATTAGGATTATCTAAGAGTGGCTTAAAGCTATAGCCTTCAACCGTAGATGGCACAGACAACCCTGCTACGTCGGAAAGTGTTGGATATATATCAACAAATTCAACAAGCGCTGCAGAATGCTCCCCTTTAGCTTTCATGTTTGGTGTAGAAATAATCAAAGGAACATTAGTGTCGTTTTCTACATTAGTATGTTTACCCCAGCCACTATGCTCACCTAACTTCCAACCATGATCACCCCAAAGAATAACGATTGTATTATCGCGTAGTCCAAGACGATCAAGCTCTGCCATAACACGGCCTACCTGAGCATCTGTATAGCTAACCCCAGCGAAGTAAGCATGCTTGAGTTGACGAGCAAGCGCATCTGAAAAAGGTCCTGTAGCAGGAATTCCATGATAATGACGGATCTCACCATCATTTGGATTTACTGCATAAATGGGTGAATCTTTAGCGAGAAATGGATTAGGTGCTAATGCGATTTTCGATTCATCATACATGTCCCAATACTTTTGCGGAGCGACCCATGGCAAATGTGGTTTGATAAAACCAACAGCTAAGAAGAATGGCTCTTTGCGATTTTTTAATTTAGCTAAACTTTCGATCGCCAGGTCAGCAACTTTACCATCCTGATAAGTATTATCAGGTACATCTGCGTGCTCGAATGCTGGCCCACGTGTTCCGGGACCATCTTCGTCGCTAGCGAGTGATGCTTTTTTCTTCTTTTTTGGTTTTTCCTTAGCCAGCGCCTGGTTAACGGTGTCATCTGGTTCCCCTTCAGCTTTTAAAGGACTTACTGAAAGACTTTCTTTTAGTACATAAATAGGCGCTTTAGGTGTTACCCATGGTATACTCCAAGAGGCTGGATCATTGTAACCCACGTGAAATATTTTGCCCATACCTTGAACAAAATAACCATTATTCATGAAGTTTTGTTGCAGCGTTACTACATTAGGTAGTGCGGTACGAAAATGAGTAAACAAATCCCAAACCTGAGTTGTATCGGGACGAGTGCCGGTTAAGAGACTAGACCTAGTAGGTGAGCATACCGCTTGTTGACAGTATGCATGATCAAATACCATGCCCTGTTTGGCTATGGCATCTATATTAGGCGTCTTCATGTAGTCTTTACCGTAACATCCCAATTCAGGCCGCAAATCATCAACGGCGATGAAAAGAACATTAGGACGTGCTGCTGGTGTTGAACTACTTTGTGCAAATAAAGTAGGCGCAATTAATGCGAGTAATAACAAGGTACGTTTCATGGTAATAAAATGGGGCAATTCTAATCTCTGTGTACTATCTCTTAATGACCTATTTAACGAAAGGCCTAAATCTACGTATTTTGTACGAGAGACAAAACGATCCGTATGGCCACAAAAAAACCCAGAGCGATTAAGCTCTGGGTTTGATTCAAAAAATTATATTACTTGATCTGTAAAAGCTCTGTTGAAGACCATTCTTTACGGTCACCAGCTTGAGAACGAATACGAGCAACCGCGTCAGCTGTAATTACTGCTCCTTTATTGCCCCACTCCTGTCTTATGTAGGTCAATACATTAGCTATTTTTTCATCAGTCCAGTTGTAACCAGCTGTTCCAAAAGCAGGCATCGCTGCAGCTCCGGCATATGAAGTACCGCTAACAGTCACTTGTCCTTTTAGTCCGTGTAAAAGAATACGAACGACACGTTCTTCTGATCCTGTTACCCATTCTGAGCCAGCTAAAGGAGGATATACTCCTGCAATACCCTGACCATTAGGTTGGTGGCAGCTATAGCAAGCACCAGGAGAATTGAACAGTTTCTTTCCAGCTGCTACTGGATCTGCTTTAACAACAACTTCAGCTCCTGTGTGAGGTAATGCTGTTTCGTTGTAAATGGAAGCGCTGTAGTGACCAGAATAGCGATTAACGTACGTTGCTGCAAAAAGCACGAAAGTACTTAATAAAAACAACATCAATAAAGGGCGCAGGTTATAATTACCGGCATCATCCTTTTGAGGCCCAAGGGCTTTTTCGTGAGAATCAAGAACTTGTGCATCATCATTTGCTGCACGTTCAAAGCGTGAATCGTTATGTGAGGAGTTACTCATTTTTCGCCCTCCCCTTTAGCACCAGCCACAGGATGGGCTTCAGGATAATCATACGTTGTGTTTAAGCTAAGCAGATAAGCTACAAGTTCTTTAGCACGCGTAGTTGGAATAATTTCAAAACCAGATTGTGGTTTTTGCTTTCCAGTTAACTTGAGTGCTTCGCTTGAAGCCTCGCCTTGAATCTTATGTGTTTCAAAAAGGAATTGGTAGGAAGGCATAGCGCCTTGACCTTGATAGAGCATGTGAAGCAAATCGTCTTGATCAGGAGCGCTTGGCTTACGGCCAGCCAAATTAGTTAAATCTTGGCCAATACGTGATTCACCTAATTGGACTGATGTCTGGTAAATATAATCGCGTGCTACACTTTGACGCTCACCCCAACCACGATCTTGGTCAGAGCCAAATCCAGGACGGCGTACTTGCTGGGTATGGCAAGAAGCACAGCCTAAATCTTTATAAACTAAAGCACCTTGTGCCGCTAGTCCTGAAGGACGAGCAGGATAGGATGTGCTATCAGTGTCATCATAGTAACCCGCAAGGGAACCAATCTGAGCATTGGAAGAGACTACAATGCCAACCCAGGCTAAGCCGAGTGCAGCAAATAATCCTAAAAAGAATAAAGAACCGTTCTTCATGAGGCTAAGGCTCCTTCCTTCGAACTGTCTGATTTACAGCAGCAGGTAATAACTGTTTTGAGAAAGTTTACTGCTAAAAGAAGACTACTTGTGAGAATAATAAATTGTCCTGCAGAAGCGACCAAGAGGTACGGCCTCATTTGAACAGCAATATCTGAGAAATTAACTTTAGCATCAGCGAGTGCATTGCCCTGAACAAGTCCTGCAGCTGCAAGACTAAGTACAGTTACAAGAATTCCCACAGCAGACAAAATCAGTTGGCCTTTGATTAAAGCACCAGAGGACCATGCCGCACCTTTAAGGCGAGGTAGTGCAAAATAAAGAGCGCCAAAGAACATCATGGAAGCACCACCATAAAGGGCTAATAATTTCTGAGCATCCTCATAAACAGTAAATTGTGTTATAGCTGCGTAAGCACGCATTGATGTAAGAGCATCCACAAAACCACCAGAAACGTAGCAGATGAGGCCGATTGCAACGAAACCTAAACTCAGTGAGCCACCCTTTAGCGCCATACGTAAGTTTAGAAAAACAACGATATAGTGAAATACAAGTGTTACGGTCATAACAATCGCAACCGAGGAAATCCAGGCAGGTATTGGTCCTCCAATTAAGTGACGGGCACCGGTCCAACCACCCACAACAAGTAAAGTCCAAAAGCCTAGTGCTGCGCTATCATACGCAGGAATAACTTTGCCGCTCATGCGGGGCACAACGTAATATCCTGATGTAAGTGCTAGAGGAGCAATCCATAATGTCCATAGGCCTTGAGCGTACCAACCGCCAACAACGGCTTGTAGAACACCTCTCACGGGAGAGCATTCTAGCATCACGTAAGCTATAGATAATAACCAAGGGAAAAGAAACAGTGCAGCAATAGCATACCACTGAGAAGCGAACATCATTTCACGGCGACGTCCCGTCCAGGATAAAAGTCCAGCTACAGCAATTCCTCCATACGAACAGAACAATAAAGGCTGAACGTAACTAGGCAGCTGATACATCGAAATTGAGGTTAAATCCCCTAGAGCAAGACCGCCTAGAGCAACAGTTACTGCAAGATTCCAGAATAAGGCTCCTACAAATACCCAATTAGCACCACGTAACTTTTCTCCAGATAAACGAGCAAGAATCCATAACGCTAAGCCTAAACCTACATTACCAATCCAACCATAAATAAAGGAAGTTTCTGCCATAGCACGTACGCGGCCATATGATAAGACCGGGCACTCTGCTAGGAAACTAGGTGTATGCAGTTGAATCGAAGTAATAAGGGCAAATACCCCACTCACAACGAGCCACAGGACCGAAGATCCTAAAAGATAAAGCAAAGGATAACGCCCTGTAGATTCAGCCGGAGTTTGATCGGCAGAATCAGCGCTTGGTGATGTCGATGCGTGGGTCATTTCGAAGAATTTGAAGCGTTCGTTTCGTTTACGTAGAGTTCCATCGCGCGCTCGATTGGAAGTTGTACTGCACCCTTTGATTTATCAATCCATGCGTAACTCGTGGCCTGTGTGGATTGCTTATCCTTGAGTTCAAGTAAGTAAGCACGACGCGTTTCATGAGTTGCCTTCCATGCAAGATCTGCAGGCAGTTTCTCAGGAGCTACATTTTGCGGAGCAGCAGGCACATGGGAAATATACATCCAACGTGTCAGGATAAAAAACACACTGAGTCCGAGTGTGACAGCAATAAGTGCTGACCATGATACTGGGCGTGAAGGACGTGTAGATGAATCACTCATGGAAAGTTAGGGATTCAGTGATACGAGGATCGTGAATAGGGATCAGTTTAGTAGTTGGGAAACTCTTTAAGTAAGACCATACACAAATACCACCAATTCCGATGGTCGAGGTGAGGGCCCAAAGTAAACCAAGCGAGAAAAAGGGCAGCGGATTACCTGCGGCATCTTTTACGGCAGGAAGAATATTCCAGCACATATCAATAAAGATAACACCAAGGATCCAAAGTGCGATGCGGCGAATAGGAGCTTTATTCACTTTACGTGAATAAGAAAGCAGTAACAAGAATGGGAGAAGGAAGTGACCGAATACTAGAACCATACCTATTCCCCACCAGTCACCGTACTCACGTAAATTATACCAGAATGTTTCTTCAGGAACGTTAGCATTCCAGATTAAGAAATACTGAGAGAAACTGATGTAGCCCCAAAATACTGTGAATGCGAACATCATCTTACCAACACTGTGCCAGTGATCAGAATGAAGAATACCTTTGAAATCACCACGGTTGTATAACCAAACCATTATCAAAATGGTGCAGGAGTAAGCTCCTCGCATACAATTTGCGAAATACCATACACCGTACATGGTTGAAAACCAGTGATACTCTAAGCTCTTAAGCCAATATACAGCTGCAAAAGTGAGTGTAAGAGCAACGAGCGGGATACCAAATCCAGCCGTCATACGGTTCATCTTAGTCCAGGAAGCATTGCCATCTTTATCTTGAGTAAAGGAAGCCTTACGTAGGCGAGATGAAATCCAGATCCATACAACAAAGAAAAGCACAGAGAAGATAGTGAATGCGTTTAAATTCAAAAACGCAGACTTTTTTGCATAGACCATATCATTAGCTACGGTCTTACCTTCTCCCTCGAGAAGATGTGCTGGATTCATCCATGGCCATATTGTGTCTTTAGCACCAAACCATGTAATCAAAAGTAGCGGTAAAAATAATAGTGCAAGCCACTTGAAAGCACTTAGTGCATGTTCGAATTGGCGGCGTAGTACCGTTGACCACTGTGCATCAAAAATATGATGGATTAAAGTTAGCAGTAAAAAACCGATCGCAATAGCACACCAGTAAGCAATGCCTACTAGCCAGCTCGTTGCTACGATATGTACAGGTGATAAAACAAGACCCAGAAGCGTGACTGCAATACCTGCAAGTCCGATTGTGAGTGCTTTGTTAGAGGCGGGAGCCCCTGCTGAATGCGTAGAAGTGACCTCGGGGTTACTCATTTGATTCCAAGCTCCGTTTTGACCTGCGCAGGCACGTCATTGATTGTTCCGAGCTGAGCACGTTGTAATGATCTTACGTAAGCGATGATTGCCCAACGATCTTTAGGTTCGATCTTATCAGCATATCCACCCATCTGATAAGCTGGCCCTTTGCCATTAGTAATGACATCGAAAATATCTCCTTCTGGAAGATTACGAATGCGGTCATCATGATAGCTTGGTGTAGCACCCATTCCGTAACGTTTAGTAATACCATTGCCATCGCCAACATTACCGTGACAAGGCGAGCAATAAATTGTGTATCGCTCACGACCACGTTGTACAAAAGCGAGATCTACCTTAAGTGAGGCAGGATAGCCACGTACCCAAGATCCATCTGCAGCTTTACCTAGGTAAAGTACTGAATCGTCACCTCTAAAAGGTTGGCTGTAAGCCACAACCCCTGAAGGAGGTAAACGATCTGAGCGACCATCCGAGAAAAATGAGAATCCTCCTTGAGTACGCACTTTCGATGTAAATTTCATACCTGGGAAAAGGGTATCAGGAAATACATCGATAGGAGATTTCGTGAAATACCCTCCTCTTAATCCGAGTACGGAAAGAGTAAGTACGACTAAAAAGGTGGTGATAAGATATACGTTACGCATGGGGCTCAGGCTTCGAGTTCTGCGATTTCTAATCCGCCTGCCTCTGCTAGGAGTGCACGGGTATTATCTGCGTTGAAACGCGGATCGCTGGTTTCAATGACGATGAAAAATGAATCGTCAGTAGCTCTATGTATCTTGTCGTATTTTAAAACTGGATGATAAAGCTGAGTGAGTCCGTTTAGAAAAAACATTCCGCCAATTGTAGCAAAAGCTGTGAATAGAATTGTTAATTCATAGGACACAGGAAATGCAAACAAAGGACTAAATAAAGGCTTACCACCTACGATTATTTTATAATCATAGGCATTCATCCACCAAATCATGGACATACCTGTGCAAAAGCCAGTAATGCCACCAGTCAATGAGAAACGAGGAACGATAGATCGTTTAACTCCCATTGCTGTATCAAGTCCGTGGATAGGCATTGGTGTTAAGCAGTCCCAATTTTTGTAGCCCGCATCGCGAACTTTCTCAGCCGCGTGGTATAAATCACCAGGCGTATTGAAACGAGCAATTAGACCGTAGGGATGTTCAGCCATGGTCAAGCGTGTGGGTTTTTATGGCCGTTAAAAGCATCGGCCTGAGGAGTTACTCCCTTAATTTCTGCCATAGCCATCAGCGGGAGGAAGCGGATGAACAAGAGGAACAATACGGAGAAGACACCGAACGTTCCAAAAAAAGTAAAAATATCGATAACGGTTGGAGATAAGTAACCCCAACTAGAAGGCAGGAAGTCACGCGTAAGCGACGTACAAATAATAACGAAGCGCTCAAACCACATACCTAAGTTTACAAAGAGAGATAGAACCCAGACAAATGTCGTATTATTGCGTACAGCCTTAAACCAGAAGAACTGCGGCGTTATCACGTTACAGCTAATCATGATCCAATAAGCCCAAGCATACGGACCGAATGCACGGTTAATAAAGGTAAAGCCTTCGTACGGATTACCACTATACCAAGCGATAAAGAATTCCATTGCATAAGCATAACCAACCATGGTTCCTGTCGCTAAGGTAATCTTACACATACAGTCGATGTGATACTGTGTGATAAGATCTTCTAACTTATAGATCGCACGTAGTGGTAGCATCAATGTAAGCACCATTCCGAATCCAGAGAAGATAGCACCGGCAACGAAGTAAGGAGGGAAGATTGTCGTATGCCAACCAGGTATTAGTGATACAGCGAAGTCGAATGAAACGATAGTATGCACCGATAATACAAGAGGAGTAGCGATACCTGCTAAGATAAGGTAAGCCATTTCATAGTTGCTCCAAGCACGAGCTGAACTGCGCCAACCTAATGCGAAAAAGCCATAAATCTTTGCGCGTGTTTCACGTCCCGCTAAAGCAAAGCGGTCACGTAATGTAGCTAAATCAGGCAAGAGGCCAACATACCAGAATAGAACAGAAACTGTTCCGTAGGTTGATACTGCGAATACGTCCCATTCTAGTGGCGAACGGAATTGTGGCCAAATATTATTGTAATTCGGTATCGGGAAAAGAAACCACGCATACCAAACACGGCCTACGTGAAATACAGGGAAAATACCCGCACATACTACAGCAAAAATGGTCATTGCTTCTGCAGCACGGTTAATCGATGTACGCCACTTTTGACGTAGTAAGCACAAGATTGCAGAAATAAGAGTACCAGCATGGCCGATACCGATCCAGAAAACGAAGTTAACAATAGGCCAACTCCAATTTACTGGGCTTCTATGACCCCATACACCAACGCCAGTTGCTACTACATATGTAATACCAGCAACCGTGAAGCATGCCATGAAGCAAGCTACTGCGAAACACCACCACCACCAAGAAGGAGTTTTACCTTCTACGATACCGCAGATTTTATCCGTGATCCATGCAAAGTCACGGTCGTTGTCGACCATCTTTGCACGAGGAAGTGAGGTTGCCTTAACCTCATTCAAAATCGCCGGAGCAGAATGTTCAGATGCGTGTGACATTAGCTCTTACCTTCCTTTTTTTCTGATACAGCTGCAGATTTTTCAGCAGCACCTGTGCCCGCGTTATTCTTGCTATCGTGTTCGACACGGCTAAGCGGGAGTGATTTGTAATCAGGCATACGTGGATTTGGATTACGTAAACGTGCGAGATAAGTCGTACGAGGACGTGTGTTCAAGTAACCGAGTAGTGAGTAATCTTGTTCACGAGATTTCGCAATTGAGACAGCACTCTTTGGATCTAGAAGATTTCCGAATACGATGGATTCAGTTGGGCAAACCTGTTGGCAAGCCGTTTTGATCGTTCCATCTGGAACTGAAACATCTCCCGGACGACCTTCGCGTGTTGCTTGGACCTTCCATTGGATTTTTCCGTTTTCAATACGTTGTACACAGTACGTACATTTTTCCATTACGCCGCGCATGCGCAGTGTAACTTCTGGATTCTTAGCCATCTGAACAAGCTCCGGCATTCCGTGCTCGCCTAATGGTCCCATGTAAAGACTATCTAATTTTTTATCATTCCAGTCGAAATAATTGAAACGACGTACTTTATACGGACAATTATTCGCACAGTAACGAGTACCAACACAGCGATTGTACGCCATGACATTTAGACCTTCATCGTCGTGAACAGTAGCATTTACAGGGCAAACCATTTCGCATGGAGCGAGTTCGCACTGCATACAACCAATAGGTTGTAACGAAACCTGAGGATCTTCTGGAATTTCACGATTGCCTTCACCACCGAATGGACCGCCGTCTAATTTACCATCAGAGTAGTAACGGTCTAAACGAATCCAGTGCATCGAACGACCACGGATTGTTTGATCACGACCAACGATTGGAATATTATTCTCAGACTGACATGCAACAACACAGGCGTTACAGCCTACGCAGGTGTTCAAGTCGATACTCATACCCCATTGATGCACACCATCAAAGCTTGGAGTTTTATAAAGAGAATTTCCGCGAGGGATTTCTGAATTGCGCTGAGCAAGCGTCATCTTTTCTCCTTCAGGACCAATGTCTGAAGGTGATTCAGATTCCATACCTACTTCTTTTACGAAAGCTGGGTTCTCGTGATATTCTTCAAGATTAGCTTCACGAACTAAGTCACGGCCTTCCATTGACCAATGATTTTGTACATTTGCTAATACGTGACGCTCACCTGTGAGTACGAGTGTTGCTCCTGAAGCAAACGACATCGCCTTGGAAGAGCGCAGTGGATAAGCATTAAAACCAATGTTATCTCCTACTCTGCCAACTACTGTGCGGCCGTGGCCGACAGGAATAATCAGGGTGTAGTTAGAAAGTCCTGGTTGAATATGCAGAGGACCACGAATCTTACGCCCATCGAGCGTAATTTCTGCGATCTCTGCCATCTGCTTACCTTTTTCAAATACTTCTGTTTCGTCGCGAGCGACTTGGATAAGTGATCCCTTGGAAGTGATTCCTAATTCTTTAGCTAAACGTGGGCTTACCCAAATAGCATTATCCCAAGCTATTTTAGTGATAGGATCAGGACATTCTTGTAGCCAACCATTATTAGCAAAACGGCCGTCGTCGACCTTGCTATCATTGGTAAAACGAACTTCTAAATTATCTTTGGATAAAGCGAGATGCTTAGGTGCATGCTTAACGAGATTCCCTAATGCTTGTCCGTTATATTCAACAGGAACTTTAGGATATGAGGAGTCTGCAAGAAGTCCGTCGTGTAAGAAACGATCAAATGCTGTGGACGTTCCATCAGTTAATTTACCAATTGTTGCCTGCACTAATAAATTAGGTTCAGTTTGGCTTTCACCTAAAATGCGAGCAAGGACTTCAATTTCAGTTAGTCCACCAAACAGTGGATTAATCATTGGCTGAATAGCAGCAATCGTTCCGTCGATCGTGCGTGCATCACCCCATGACTCTAAATAGTGAGCTTCTGAAATGTTAACTGAAGCTAATGCTGAAGTTTCATCTAAGCGGTAGCCTAAACGAATTACTTCGCCTACGGATTTTTGAGCAGCTGCCCAATCTAAATCTGCAGGTGCATTGTAAACAGGATTACCACCTAAGATAACAAGTGTCTTAACAGATCCTGCAGAAATTGCTTTGGTAACATCACCAAGAGGTGCAGCTTTAAATTCTGGAACTTCAAGGAAATCAACCGTTGAACCAATGTTACCTAATGCTGCATTAATTGCGTAAGTGATCGCGTGTACAGCTGCTGGTAAGTGAGCACCTGCAATAACAAGACCGTGTGCTTTATTGTTTGAAAGATCTGCTGCACATTCGTCAATCCAACCTGCTTTTACATCAAGACCCTGTGCTAATTTTTCAAAGGAGGAATCTCCTGTAACTTTAGCTGCTAAGGCTGCTGTGAAAGCAAGCATGTGAGAGCTTGCTAAACGTAAGCGGTGATCTGCCATGCTGCCAGCGAGAGTGAAACCACTCTCTGCAACATATAGACGATTCATGTCATCGTCCTTAGTTTTTACACGACGACCTTTAGCAAACTCACGGGCGTAGAAAACGCTGCCAGCTTCAGATTGAAAGAAGTCTGAATCGATGGAAACGATACGCTTTGCTTTTCCAAGTTGGTAAACAGGTTTTACGCTTTTACCAAATACAGTTAGAGCTGCTTCTAGCGGAGCTTCGTCTGAAATCGGTTCGTATTCAGACCAAATTGCCTTAGGGAATTTAGCCTGTAAATCACGTACTAAACGAGCACGTGTAGGAGAGGATGATTCAGAGGCTACAAAGGCAAGGCCTTCACCTTGGTTCCCTGAGTACTTCGCATTTACCGAAGTAAGAATTTGATTTACTGCAGCTGTATCTACTTTAGAGCCATTTTGATAATGAGCTGTAGCGCGATCTGGATCGTAAAGATCAAGAATTGAAGCCTGAGCAACCAGCGAGGTAGCACCACCATAAGGAGCAAAACCAGGATTGCCTTCAATCTTAGTTGGACGGCCTTGATGAGTTTCTGCTAAAACAGGGAGTGCAGATTTACGCAGCGGCATGGCCGTTGCATAATAAATTGGTAAACCTTGGATGTAGCCTTCAACAGATTTACCAAAAGGTAAAATACGTGTCTCTGGTCGGCGGCACCCTGCCATACCCACGCCACCTAGGGCAAAGGAGGCAGCCATAATTTTTAAGAAATTACGGCGGTCTACTCCATCTATTGATGAAGCACCCTCAGGAAATTCACGCTCAAGTTGAGCTTGGAAGCCAGGCGAGCCCTTGAGCTCGTCTAAACTACGCCAATAATTTGGGCCACTCAACGCTCTAGCGGAAGGGGCGGGATGTACGATTTTGCGTTTCATCTGTGACAGCCTGAGCAGCTCTGAGGAGGATTTACTTTCCAGTCGTGGACAAACTTAGCACCCATCGTGAGCTGTTCTGCTTCGCTAGAAGCTTTCCAGTCAAGATTTGTGACTTGATCTCTAGGGCGAATGTAGGCCGCAGGATTACGGTGACACTCTAAACAGAATCCCATTGTAAGGGACTTTGCTTCGCCTACCACTTCCATCTGGTTGATTTGGCCGTGACATTCTACGCAGCTTACGCCGCGTGCAATGTGTACGGAGTGATTGAAATAAACAAAGTCAGGAACACGGTGGATTTGCACCCACGGTACAGGTTGATTGGTTTCGTAGCTCTTGCGGACCACTGCCAACAGAGGACTGTTTGGTTTGATGATCTTATGGCAATTCATGCAGGTCTGCGCGGTAGGCAGATTTGCAAAACCAGACTTTTCTACATTGCTATGGCAGTAGCGGCAATCGATGCCTAATTCGCCCGCGTGCTTAGCGTGGCTGTATGGGACGGGCTGAACTGGGGCGTAGCCGACCCGAGTATACTTCGGGGTCATGTAGTAGGTAACGCCAGCAGTCGCTAAACCCGAAATAACAAACAGATATATTATAATCTGCAGCGGGAGCTTATTGACTGATTTCGGGAAGTGCTTCGACATGTTACAGGATTCGAGTGTGTCGCTGTTTCAGTGAGTAATGGTCGTGTTAAACACCCAAACTAAAATACATACCACGCAATGTGGTCAAAGTTTGGCATGTATTGATTGGATGTTGGAGCACGGCTTGAGAAAAGAGTGACAATTCAGGTCCAAAACAATGGATCAACGTGTGTGTTGTAAATCAAATTTTAGATAAGAAGTACAAATGGCATGATCATAAGCGCAAACAACGCATGAAATAGATATTCTAATACTCTATTAGATAAACTTAAGTCCCTGCTAAATGATTCAAAAAATGGTCACTCTACAAAGAGTCCATCCCGCATAGGACGCCGGACGTCACAACGAGCAGCGATTTCAGGGTTATGGGTTACAAGAACGACTGCCTGGCCATTTTCCTTAGCTAGGCGCGTAAGCAGATCAAAAACGATGCCAGAATTAGTTACATCCAGGTTACCTGTAGGCTCATCCGCCAGAATAATAGACGGTTGGTTAGCTAGTGCCCGAGCAACTGCAACACGCTGTTGTTCGCCACCTGAAAGCTGAGTTCCTAAACGATGTGTTTTTTGCCCAAGTCCCACAGATTCAAGTAGTTGCGTAGCTCTAGATACCATCTGCGTCTGAGACAATCTACCTAATTTACGCATAGGCATCATAACATTTTCCAAGGCTGTAAATTCGAGCATCAAAAAGTGAAACTGAAAGACAAAGCCAATATGCTCTCCCCGTGCTAAGGTACGGGAACTATCCTCGTCATTAGACATTAACTTACCATCAATAGAAATTTCTCCCTGATCTGGCTTATCTAATAGACCTAAAAGATAAAGTAGTGTCGATTTGCCACACCCAGAAGGCCCTACAATTGCGTAAACTTGGCCGCGGCGAGCTTCAAAGGATACACCCTTTAAAACATGCACCCTGCCCTCATCTTGACCTAAGTAGCGATGAAGCCCCTTGCAGCTTAAAACAACTTCTCCGAGTTGGGTACTCATTGAGCTGTCCCCCGGATAATATCACCAGGCTCTAAGCGCGCGGCCCTACGAGAAGGAACCAAACTTGCAATCATCACCATGACGACTGAAATAAGCACAGCCTCAATGTAATAGCTTACAGACCAGGATACGATAAACGTGTTTGTTTTAAACAGTGTGCTAATCTGAAGCGGCACGCGTGATACCGCAAAGGTGCCTAGTGCACCTAAAATACAGCCACCTAGTGAACCTAGCGCTAAAACAATTACAGCCTGCCATAAAAAGATCCGTGAAATATCTTCACGTGTATATCCCATAGATCTAAGAATCGCGATGTCCTTAGTCTTCTCCAGTACAATCATTGCAAGCGTGTTAAACATAGCTAGAGCTGCAATGAGCGTAAATACCGTGACAGTAATTGCAGTTGAAATTGCCAGCGCTCTAAAAACGCCCAGCCACTCTTTTTGTCTATCCTGCCAGCCTCTAACGCGGTGATCTAAAACTCCCTCCATCCACATAGCATCGGATTGAGCACGAGTTACATCCACCAAACTTAATTGCAAATAAGAGGCTCCGGTAGGTTTCTTCAATAAAGAGCGTGCTTGTTCCATTTTAAGAAACAGGCGCACCTTATCGATATCCTCGATGCCTGTTTCATAGATTGCACTTAGTCTATAGGTTCTACTCTGACCAGATACATCTAATTGAAACGCATCTCCAACATCTAAATGTAAACGATCTGCCATAACGCGTCCAAGCATTGCGCCATCTGGGGCTGTGCGAAATTGGTCAAGTGTACCTTGAACAATCTGCGAGCCTAGATCTGAAACACGTAAGTGATCATCAATATTAATACCGAATATCTGCACGGTATCATCTTTAAACGAACTACGTATAGTTACGTTCGAGCCGTGTAAAATTTCAGACACTGCAGTAACGTTTGGAAACGTCATCACAGACCTCTTAAGCTGCTCGGGATAATCGATCCCCTCGATATACTTGCGGTCCTGAATCTGAATTTCGAAAGGGGAACCATATCCACCAGCACTAATACTTTGAATCGTTGCTTGGCGTTTATCTTCTACTCGAGCTGCTCCATCGGAGCCTAGAATAGTCTTAATAAAAAATTGCTCGAAACCACGCGTCGCAGATTGCGTGATCACGAATAGTCCAATCCCAAGAATAATACAGGACAGACTCATCACCATAGATCTCTTTTTTGCCGTCAAAAAGCGAAGTGCTATGCGAAAATTAGGAGACATGGATTAAATCCGAAAAAATAAAAATTACTTGCGCGCTTTTAGAGCATCGGAAGGCATCATTTTAATGGAAATTTTATCTCCATCATGAAATTTTTCGAGTTCATCTACTATAATCTGCTCACCTGAATCTAAGCCTTCAGTAATTTCTGCACCTGAAGCCCATATAAAGCCGCGTTTGACGTGACGCTCTTCGATTGCGCCATTTTTAACGACCCAGACAGCATCTCCATTGTGACTAAATAGTGCACGACGTGGAACGACCGCCTTAGCCTTGTGACTATCAACTATGATACTCATTTCGCCATTGATACCAGGAACTAACGGCTGAGAGGCATCCGTTTTAACTTCCATGTACACAATATGCCGCTGTGTTTCAGGATCTGCAGTAGGAAGTATTTGAATTATTTTACCTGAAAATTCAAACGCACCGTAAGGGATAAAAGTAACAGTGGCTTCATCTCCAACTTTCACCTTAGCGAAATCTTGTTCACTGATTTTACCTTCAACAATTTTATTTTTAGTAATCAGGGAAGCTACGGCTTCTGCTGGTGCAATAAGATCACCCGGATGTTTATAGACCGTTGCAACCACAGCATCAAAGGTTGCTGTGATCGTCATTTTTTCTAAACGGTGTTTAGCGATTTTAAGGGCATTGCTATAATTTTCAATTTCATGACGACTATCGATACGTTTAAGTTCAACTTTTTGCTGTAGACTTAAGTAACTACGTTCCTGAGCTGCAAGATCAGCTGCAGGGTAAGAGCCCATTTTATTTAAGCGTCTATAGTTTTCTAAAACTACTAAAGCACTTTCTAATTCTAACTCACCGGTATGATCTTTTTCAAAGCGCTCTTTAGCTGCTTGGCTATCATTGGTATCTTTTTCAATTTCCAGTAGTAAATCTTGTGGATCTAAGCGTGCTAAAACATCCCCTGCTTTAACTTCTGCACCTGGCTTTAACTTAAAATCACTTGTAGCTAAACGACCACCCTCTGCACTTTTTAATTCCATACTATATTCAGGAATTACTGTAAGACTTCCTGGACGTGCATCCACAGCATCCGCTGATATAACTTCCTCAACATAGGCCACAGGACGAAGATTACGTGTAACTAGGTAGGCGGCAGCACCTACAACAACTGCCACGAGTAAAAGTTTAACACCAATATTAGAACTAGGGTTTGATGCGGGCATAGTTTGCAGGGATTAAATTGAGTACAGGATCTGCATACACAAAAGAGAGATAATCACACCAGGAGTTATAGAATTCCCCTCGAGCACTCGCTGCTGCTGTTTGAATTGCCCAGAAAGAAGCTTTTTGAACAGCAGCCGAGTCTTCAGAAATATTACCTATTTTTAATTCATCGCTCATTTGAGCGTATGCTCCTTTTGCGATAGAAAAGCGGCGCTCATTAATAGATAGCGCTCTCCAAGCAAAACTGACTCCACGTTCCTTCATTTGAGCCTGACTAAGCACTTCATCTGTTTTCTTCTCCAAAGTCATCTCACTTTGACGTTCTCGCAATAAGGATTCGTGCTTTCTACCACGGCTGGCAAATCCATCAAAGATATCCCACCCCATACTCAGTGAGTATTGTTCCTGCAGAACAAACGACTGACTGATACCGCCGTTTTGTACCGTCACGATGTTATTTTGATTAATGCCTGCCGAAAGACCAAACGATGGAAGCTGAGACACGCGGTTAATTTTATACATCAGCTTTGCTTGCTCAACTGCAAGGGATGCAATTTGTATATCCACTGTACTTGCCGCCTTATGAGAGAGTAATTCAGCTAACACTTTCTTTGCTGTTGTTTCAGAGTAATTTGGCAACGGGATATCGTTAGGAATTGATTCATCTGTAATTTCAAAGACACCGGTTTGCCTGGCTAATGCATGGCGTGCGAAATCATAGGCTAGACGCTCTCTGTCTGCATTTAGGCTCGCCGTCTCAAAATCAATCTCAGGTCCAGCAATTTCATTTTCCGAGATAAGTCCGTTTTTTAATTTATCTTTTGCCAGAGCGAGTGCTTTCTTTCGTATCTCGAGTTCAAAAAGAATATTTCTAAGTCTTAATTTTTCATTGATAAGTCCTAGATATTGACTGCGAATAACACCAACAAAGCCAAGATAGCCTTGGATGTATTGTTTGCGTGATATCAAAGCTGAAATTGTCTGGAACTGCAGCTGATTCTTTAAGGCTCCCCAATGAAAAAGCGGTTGAGTTAATGTGATACCATAAGAGGTACCCACCGCTGCACCCGATAAAGTACTCAGCCCAACACCCGATCGTGTGACACCATAATTACCACCTGCTCCAACACTTGGTAATAAAGGGGCAATACCACTGTATAGCCGCTGCGCATCAGCCACAGATACATCTAATTGCCTTGAAATCATTTCAGGTGATTGATGAAGCCCTGACTCAATTAAAGCTTTCAGCTGCGGAATAGAATCCTCGGGCAACGTGCCATTAACCGAAATCTCTTGGGCAGAAAGTGCGCTAATCATAGCAAAGCAAAGAGCAATCGATGCTCCAAAATAGCTAAGCCAAACATGCCTACGTGCGCTCAAATACATTAGTTTACAGTGAGAATCGTAAAGCTCCTAGATCGCTCGATTTAGCCCATTAAGGCAACCCCGAAATCAGAGCTTAAAGGTTAACTTTATAGCTTTAAAATTGCTTTAATATTACCTGCCAAAAGTGCCGCACGAGTTATCTCACTCGGGCATGAACTTTCTAGAGCCTGAATAAAGTCAGAAACACCCGTCTTTACTGTCTTTGAGGGATAAAGACGTAAGGGGTAATCCGAGCCATATAAAATCTTGGATGAATCAACGTGACTTAAGAAAAGAGGCCACAGAGCTGATTCATACAGTAGTGGTAAGGCTGCAGTATCGTAATAGATATTTTCCAAATCTCTTACTTCGGGATATTTGACCGGCAAAAGTCCCCCCAAGTGAGCTAGTATGAATCGAGTTTTAGGAAATCGTTTTGCTAGAGCTATAAAATCTTTGAGTGGTGTTTCAACATAGCCTTCATAGCGCCTACTGTCTGGATCACTCACGTGAAGGTTTACTGGCATAGCTAGTTCGCTAGCAGCAGTTAAAATTTCACTTAGACTTTTTTCACGAATAGCAACACCCTGTGAATGGGGTGAAAGTTCCCCTAGCCCACTAAAGCCATCATCTTTAAGTTTCTTAATTAGTGATTTGATCTGTTTAGTTTTAGGGTGAACTGAGGCAAATGCACTAAACCTATCTGCGTGGGAATTAATTAAGGACTTATAAAATGCATTTTGCATCTCACAGGAGCTTTCTGTTTCCCAATACCAGCCCATAAGTACAGACCTCTCAACACAAGCATCATCCATAGCTTTAAGCAGCTCTGAAACAGTTGGGAAAAGCTGAACTGGGGAATTATCCCGGCGCTTTCTAGTACACAAGATTTTCCACTGTTTCTCCTGATTTACTTCAGCCCACTGAATAGGGTCTTTATTTACCTCTTCAGGGTAAAGATGAACGTGCGAATCTATAATCGAGTGCATGCGAATTTAGGGCAATACACTCGGCAGTTTACCATCACTAAATTAGTTTACTGCGGGATAACTTCCCAGCCACTTAACCACAGGGCAGAATTTTCTTAAATCCGCGAGTGCTTCCTTCATTGCTGGATCATCAAAATGACCGCTCACATCTAAGAAGAAATTATACTCCCATGGACGTTTCTTACTTGGGCGTGATTCAATCTTAGAAAGATTAATGCCACGCTCAGCTAAAGGCATAAGCATCTTTAACAAAGCTCCAGAATGTGAAGCGGCCTCTTCACCCAAGGACACTAAGTAACTCGACATATCTTTACCCCCACCTACAGGACCTGCAGGCTTACGTGCTAATACAAAGAAGCGTGTCGTATTGTCTGCTTTATCTTGAATATTACGCATCAGCACTGGAACACCATAGTGAGCTGCTGCTAATTCACCTGCAACGGCTGCAGCCTCTGGATCATCTTTTGCAATTTGAACAGCACGTGAAGTGCTAGGAGCATCAATAATTTGAGCATGCGGCACATGCCTTTGGAGCCAATGTCTGCACTGAGCTAAGGCCTGATCTTTCGAGTAAACGCGTTTAATTTTATCTAGTGAAGATTGGCTAATCAGCGCATGAGAAATTTCCATGTACAACTGCCCCACTATTTTTAAATCACTTTCAACAAAACTATCGAGTGCTTCACGTACACTACCTTCTGTTGAATTTTCAATCGGTATAACAGCAACATCAGCTTCTCCTTTTTCTACTGCAGTGAAGATATCGCCTATTGTTGCCATTGCGTGGTAATCCACACTTGCACCAAATTTTTTAATAGCTGCTGCATGCGTATTACTTGCCTCGGGTCCTAGATAAGCGACAAGTAATGCTTTCTCTAAAGCAATCGCAGCAGACATTACCTCTCTATAAATTGCTCGTAAGGCGTCATCTTTGATCGGACCTTTATTCTGTGCAGTTACTTTTCTAAAGACTGCATCTTCACGTTCTGGTACGTAGATATCGCCACCCGTGTCCCGCTTTATCTTCCCAATTTCAGCAGCCAATGTAAGGCGCTTGTTGATCACATCAACAAGTTGAATGTCATGTGCATCGATCTGCTTTCTAAGGGAGTCGAGGTCCATAAAATAGATTATTCTGCTTTGGTGCTAGACGCAGCATCGAGCCCTAACTGCTCTTCTTGCAGCCCCATGTCTTTGTCACCTGGTTTTTGTACTTGTGAGGAATCGACAAGCCACTGGTCAATCTGACGAGAAGTTAGCACATCGGAAGCTGGCAATTCATCTAAAGACTTTACTCCAATATATTCCAAGAAAGTATCGGTTGTGCCGTATTGAATTGGACGACCTGGTTGATCGGCACGGCCAGTGATGGTGATTAATTCACGCTCCATCAATTTATTGATACCTGCCTCGGCGGAGACGCCGCGAATCATTTCAATTTCTTGGCGAGTAACGGGTTGACGGTAAGCAACGACTGCCAATGTTTCAATTGAGGATGGGCTTAATTTAACAGGAGGTGGCTCTTGGCGCAGTGCTCTAATCCAACGTCCAAATCGAGGATGCGTCACTAAGCGATATCCTGAAGACCCTTCAATAAGTAATAGGCCATTATCTTCAGCTTTTAATTGTGCTGAAATTTGATCCATTGACTCTCTAATTTGAGCGCCCGGTACCAACGAAGGTACTTCTGCATATAATTCAGGATCATCCAAAGGATCTCCTCCGATAGGAGCTTCAGCGGTTTCTTCGATAGTAGTCTGAAGTTCAGCTGTAGGTTGAGATTCAGCAGACGTGGACTGCTCTGCTACATCTGGGGCAGCCTTAGCTAAGCGTTCATGAAAACGCGTGAAGGTATCTTGAATATCCTTAATAGAAAGGGGCTGGCTCGTGGAGAGCAGTAGTGCCTTGAGAACTCGGTTTAAATTAAAGGCCATGGGTTGTTGGTCGTTATGATAGGCTCTACTAGGTTCTAATGTAACAGCTACGAAGCAACCAAGAAAATCTTGGACACCACCACTTAGTTTTGGTCATACTAGGCCCCTTAACCATGAAAGACACCCAGGATTCGATGCGCAGCTTCTCTTCAATTGTGGTAGACGGACCCGATAGGGCCCCAAATCGCTCTATGCTTAGGGCTGTAGGATTTAAGGATAATGACTTTAAAAAGCCTATTGTAGGCATTGCATCTACATGGAGCATGGTAACGCCATGTAATATGCATATCGATGAACTAGCTCGTCAAGCCGGTGTGGGCACAGACGCTGCAGGGGGTAAATCGATCATTTTCGGCACAATCACTGTATCCGACGGCATTAGTATGGGTACGCCTGGTATGCGCTATTCCTTGGTATCTAGAGAGGTAATCGCTGATTCCATTGAAACAGTTGCTGGAGCGGAGGGGTTTGATGCCGTTGTAGCTATTGGGGGCTGTGATAAGAATATGCCTGCCTGTGTCATGGCATTAGCTCGTCTTAACCGACCAAGCGTATTCGTTTACGGTGGTACCATTTTACCTGGCATTCACCCTGGTACAGGCCATGAATGCGATATTGTGTCGGTTTTTGAAGCTGTCGGTAAGCACGCCAATGGTAATTTAGATGATAAGGGCTTAAAAACAGTCGAATCCTGCTCAATTCCAGGACCTGGATCATGCGGCGGCATGTACACAGCTAACACCATGGCCTCTGCAATTGAAGCACTGGGAATGTCCTTACCTCATAGTTCAGGACAGATTGCGATAAGCGAAGAAAAACGCGAAGACTGCCGTAAAGCAGGCGCTGCTGCCATAGCACTTTTAAAAGCAGGTATCACCCCTAAAGATATCATGACACGTAAGGCATTTGAAAATGCTATCACTGTCTCGATTGCTTTAGGTGGTTCAACAAACGCAGTACTTCATTTACTGGCAATGGCTCACTCCATTGGAGTTAAACTTGAACTCAACGACTTTGAGCGCATCGGCAGAAAAGTTCCTGTCTTAGGAGATTTGAAGCCTTCCGGTAAATACGGCGTTTCCCACCTTTGCCGTATTGGCGGTATTCAGCCACTTATGAAGATGCTCTTAGATGAGGGCCTTTTACATGGCGAGTGCATGACTGTAACTGGAAAAACAATCGCTGAAAATTTGAAGCACGTAAAAGCGTATTCAGCAGACCAAGACGTTATTAGACCTTTCTCAAATCCAATTAAGAAAGATAGTCATTTAAGAATCCTTTACGGCAATTTAGCTAAAGAAGGTGCTGTAGCGAAAATTTCTGGCAAAGAAGGTCTTACCTTTACGGGTAAGGCAATCGTATTTGAATCAGAAGAAAATGCACTCAAGGCAATCCTAGATGGCCGTGTTAAAAAGGGCCATGTGATCGTGATTAGAAACGAAGGACCACGCGGTGGACCAGGTATGCGTGAAATGTTATCACCTACAAGTGCAGTTATGGGTAAAGGCCTTGGTAAAGATGTTGCGCTTATAACAGACGGTCGCTTCTCAGGTGGCAGTCATGGATTTGTAGTTGGCCATATCACGCCAGAAGCCGCCACAGGCGGTTTAATAGCCGTCGTTAAAAATGGAGACCCCATTACAATCGATGCGATTAAAAATAAAATAACGTTAGATCTTACAGCAGCAGAAATTTCAAAACGCGTTAAAGCCTGGAAACCTAAGAAAAGTACTGTCACTCGGGGCGTGCTTGCGAAGTATGCGAAACTAGTCACCAGCGCCTCCTTAGGCGCAGTCACAGACAAAGACCTTTAATCTATTCTAATCCATGAGCACTTGGCCACGCTTTAAGACACACCACTACTCAAATCCAAGCCTTGGTGTTTCGCTGGATATTAGTCGTATACCTTTTCCAGATACATTCATAGCCTCAATGGAGGCTCCAATGCAGAGTGCTTTTAAAGATATGGCTGCCTTAGAAAAAGGAGCTATCGCAAATCCCGACGAAGCACGCATGGTAGGACATTACTGGCTAAGAACACCGAACCTTGCTGCTACAGAAGAATTAGGAATTGAGATCACAAAAACACTTGAATCAATTATCGATTTTGCAGCTCAAGTGCATTCAGGTGAAATCGCTGGCCCAAAAGGAAAATTCACTGAAGTCTTAGTCATTGGAATAGGAGGCTCTGCGCTTGGACCCCAATTTGTTGCCCAAGCGCTTGGCCATAAGAGAAAAGATAAAATGCATATGCATTTCTTTGATAATACAGATCCGGACGGATTTGATACTGTCTTAGAAAGTCTTTCTCATAAACTCGATAAAACGTTAGTTGTTGTGATTTCAAAATCAGGCTCAACCCCTGAAACACGCAACGGACAAATTGAAGCTACGCATGCTTTCAAAGCTGCAGGACTTGATTACAGCTCACACTTTGTTGCGATCACAGGAGTAAATTCAAAACTTGATCAACTCGCCACTAAAGAAGGCTGGCTTGCTCGATTCCCGATGTGGGATTGGGTCGGTGGCCGCACCTCAGAATTTTCTGCCGTCGGACTAATACCAGCAGCGCTGCAAGGTATTGATATCATGAGTATGCTTGGTGGTGCTGCATCAATGGATGCAGTAACTCGCAAATCAATTACTCAAGAAAACCCGGCAGCCTTGATGGCGCTTATGTGGTACTTTGCTACCAACGGAAAAGGCTCAAAGGACATGGTAGTTTTACCTTACAAAGATCGCCTACTTTTATTCTCACGCTATCTGCAACAGCTCGTCATGGAATCCTTAGGCAAGGAACTTGATTTAGAAGGCAAGGTAGTTAATCAGGGCATTTCTGTTTACGGAAATAAAGGCTCAACGGATCAGCACGCCTATGTGCAGCAATTACGAGAAGGTGTGAATAATTTCTTTATGACTTTCATCGAAGTCCTAAAAGACAGAGATGGCAGTTCAATCGAAGTTGAACCCGGAGTTACTGCAGGTGATTTCCTACAAGGATTTCTTTTAGGTACTCGACAGGCCTTAAGTGAAAAAAATCGTTCTTCTATCACAGTAACCTTAAACGATATTTCACCCTACTCTATTGGAGCTCTTATTGCTCTATATGAACGTGTCGTAGGTTTGTATGCGTCACTTATTGGAGTAAATGCATACCACCAACCTGGAGTTGAAGCGGGCAAAAAAGCGGCTACAGGTATTTTAGCTATTAAGCCGCAATTAATGGCCGCTCTTAACGCCAATTCTGGAAAACCACTAACGGTTGAATTACTCGCACAGTCTATAGGTGCAGATCCAGAGATATGCTTCAAAATTTTAGAACGCTTAGCTTACAATAAACTCATAACAAAGCAGGCTTCTAGTCCGTGGTATAACTCTACGTATACAGTCTAAATCAGGTCTCAATTTTAGGGAGGACTGATACGCGACAAAGCCTCTTGAGCAGGAATAAATTCGGGATTAATCTTTAATACTGTAATAAGTTCAGCTCGTGCATTTTTAAGCTTACCAGGCATGCGCTTTAATAGCATGGCATAATTAAAATGTATTAGAAATGCATCAGGAGCATATTCAAGCGAGTCTTCATAGAGTTTAGCTGCCTGTGACTCACTCCCTGCAGTACGTGCAAGTAAGTTAGCTAAATTATTTTCTGCTTCTACGTAATGAGGCTTTAACTTTATAGCCAAATTAAAGTGTTCTATAGCTTGGGCATCACACCCTTTAGCCTTGTAAAGTTCCGCTATCCTACACTGAACCTCTGTGAGTGCAGGATTAAGGTTTAGCGCTAGATTATACTCATAAATTGCTTGTTCGAACTTGTTTTCCCCTAAAGACAATACGTTAGCTAAATCGATATGAGCATCGATAAAATCAGGCCTTAATTTAACAGCAGACTCAAATTCACTGATTGCGTCCTCATGATTACCTAACTTTTCATACAATAATCCTAAACTATGATGTGCCTCTGCATTCGTTTTATTAAGTCTAAGAGAATGCTGGTAATGGACTATTGCTTCATGAACTTTGTCCGATTGAAATCCAAGAGCTTGGCCCAAGTTTTGTTCAACTACCCAAGATTCAGTATTGCCACGTTCAACATAACTCCAAAAAGATTCAGAATTATGGTAGGTTTTAGAGAGATTGTGACTTATGACTGAAAAGGAAGTTACTATTAATACGGTCAAAAGTAGTGATAAATAATTTATAAACTTGGGATAAGATTTAAAGTATAAATTAAGATTCCAGAGTCCATAACTCGAAATAACTGCTAAGCCTATACACGGTAGATACACAAGTTGATCACCAACCCATGCATAATAGGTATAGTACATGGGTAAAAGACCCAAGACAGGGAATATATTCACTGCAAAGAATAAAGACCCGTAGAAATAAACGCTTCTACTCCTGAACCGCAATACAGTAAGCATAAGTACCGTTAGAATAATCCAACATGCTAAAGTCAACAACCCCACAGGTTGTAAATTCCATCTAGGATATAAACCAAATAAATTTGTAGGGAAAAACCACTGCTTTATATAGAAAAGAAATAGCATAGGTAATGCTGATAATCTTACTAAAAAACTTTCTTTAATATATGATACGTGCTGACTCCAAAGTGTTACGGACCCCACGAAAAAAGATATAGATAGATACGGTATGACATACCTTAATTTGCGATAGGAGTGCTTACTTCTAGTATTATAATAATATATAAAGAGAACAATAGGAGCCATCACTACAGACGATTTCGATAATACCGAGCAAGCGAACAAGGCCACTGAAATGATATAATGACTCTTAGAGAGTAAATATTTTTGCGTACTAGCCATAGACTCATAAGCTAATAAAGAGTTATAGGCTAAGAGTAGAAATAACAACGAAAGCGTATTCTTTAGCTCTGAAATCCAAGCGACAGACTCAACTGCAAGCGGGTGCGATAAGAAGAGAACTGATGCTAACCATGCAAATGCGAAACTACGTTTTTTAAGAATTCGGTAAAGCAGAGATGCATTTAATATATGTAACCCAATCGAGAATAAATGATAGCCTAATGGATTTAGCTTAAATAGATGCCACTCTACCCACTGCACCGTTGTTTTTAGTGGAAGATAATCTGCTACATCACCATGTTGCCAAATTAAGACTAACGATTTCCATGAACCCTGAATCGTGGTATGATTAACTATCTCAATAGCATCATCCCAAATAAAGTTTCCGTTAAAAACAGGATAATAAATCCAAACTCCTAATGACAAAATTAATATATATTTCGCGATTAATTTTATCTTGTGACTCATAAGTAGATTAGCTCTGAAAAGCGCTACCTTGAACTAGTACTAGTTTATTCATGAGATTTGATATAATTCAAAGCTTCTCTTGCTTGAGTGTCCTGTGGATTTAGACGCAGAGCACTCTCTAATTCATAAATAGCATCATTACGCCTACCTTTTACAGAGATAAGCATTAGTCCATAGTTATAATGTATGAAATATAGATCAGGAAGAAGCAGCACTGCCCTACGAAAATGTTCTAAGCAGACTGGTTGCTTTGTAGGAATAGGAGCAAGTAGACACGCTAAGTAAAAGTGTGCTAAACCATTGTCTGGTTTAGATCTAACTACAGTTTCTAGTTCGCTTATAGCTTCATTATCTTTACTTCCTACTTTTGCTAAAAAGACTCCGTAATTATAGTGGCATTCAATGTAATTGGGATTGATCGCTAGTGCTTTTTGAAATTGCTCAATAGCATCACTTTCACGGCCTTTTATTTTCGCTAATAGAAGTCCGAAATTATTGTGAGTTACTGAATAATGAGGTTCTAGCTCAATAGCTTTTTTATAATGCGCGATCGCTTCGTCGTTGTTTCTTTCGAGTGAACTGAGTAAATTAGCGATATTATTGTGGGTTTTAGCACTTGTTGGATTCAGCCGTAATGCCTGTGTATAATATTCAATAGCCTCAAGCTGATGACCTGATTTATGTTCGCTAATAACACCAAGATTATAATACGCATCCCATGAATCTGGATTGGCTTTATTAACAAAGAGCCAAAAACTCTCATCAGAACGGTAGTAATTTGCCTGAGTGTAACTTTTAAAGCCTAGAGATACTAATGCTAACGAAACACATACTACTAAAAGCATGCTTAGTCTGACTGACTTACTTACTAAGTAGTGGTAGAAGTAATGAACACCAGACCCAGTAAGTATACATATACCAATAAGTGAGATATATATAAAATGATCTGCTACCCATGAGTATTTGAAAAAATACATGGGTATGATACCTACTATAGGTATCAAATTTATTATAAAATAACCTAAACAGAATATAATATTACGGCTTAAAACTGTACGCCTAGTCCAAAGATAACTCACACCTGCCAAGGAAGCTATCCAGGTAAGAACTACGCTAAGTGTAATAGGGTGAATAGACCATTTAGGATATACAGGTATTAATGTAACAGGTAAAATTACAGTCTTTAGATAAAAAAAGATGCTATAAATGCTATAAACAATTCTCTCCCCTGCGCTATTTATACTAATATTTTCCCCTGCAATCGCATAGTTATTTTGAAACCAGATTGTTACTCCTGCTATCACTAATGAGACTGCGAATAGTGGTACGCATGAGAAAAGATCATTACGTTTAATTCTACCTTTCTGCCACCAGATATAAAGAAGCACAGTAATGGGGAACATTATCACTGATGCTTTAGCGAGTAGCGCTAGGACGTAAAAGAGTATGACACACAGTTTTTTTCGATTAAATGCTAGTGCAGTACAGCTCTCTAGGTCTTTAGTAGTTATATTCCATGCAAGTAATATAAAAAAAAGTGATAGCGTATTTTTAAGTTCAGAAATCCATGCAACAGACTCTACGGCGATGGGATGTATTGAGAACAAAAGAGCGATTAACCATGAACTGGGCCCAATTACTCGTTTTAAAATACGCCACAGCAGTAGTGCCGATAGTAGATGTAATCCAACAGTTACTATATGATAACCTGCCATGGAATTTCCCCACAGATGCCACTCTACCCACTGAACTGTTGATTTAACAGGATAGTAATCTGGCCCAGCTGGATTAAACCAAATTGATACAAGTGAGTTAATACCACCTTTAACAGGTGATAAATCCTCAAATTCACCGATATCGTCCCAAACCCATCCTCCATTGATTGATGGTAAGTAAATTACTAGTACACCAAATATAAGTGCAAAGAATTTTAATATACGATTCTGATTTATAACCATTACTTAGCGGTATTACGCATGCTATTATTATTTCCTACTTAATAATAGCTACAAAATAAAAAAGGGTATGCACATCATATGCATACCCTTTTGAAGTCTACAATAGCCTACGATTTAGAAGCTACCTTTGATACCTAAATTCAACTGAGTAGAGAATATATCGGACCTTATATTAAGTCCATTCTCTACGTAGAACACAGTACGATCATCAAATACATTGTTAACATTGAAGATAACCGAATAATTCTTGTTGAGCGGATAACGAATAGCTAAGTCAACAGTCTGCCAAGCCTTTTGCATGACATCTAAATTAGCCTGTGAATATTGGTAAGCTTTAGCTCTTTCGTTATATTTCACGTATACCATAGCACCGTTGCTCCATGTATAAGAAATGCCAACGTTGAAGGTTTGTGGCACCCAGTCTTGGAACCTATTATTAGCTTGAGGCTTGCCAGGATATACTGATGGACCGCTTCCGTTAGGGAAAAGACCAATTTGCTCAGTTCTCATACTTGTCCAGTTAGCGAACCAACCAAAATTACCAAGCCATTTGATATCACGTGCAATAGCCATCAAACCAGTGAAAGGCTGAGAGGCGTTTAGTTCTACACCCTTAAATACTGCCTCACCCATATTATATGATGTATTTTCGATATAACCAGCGTACTGGCCATTGAAACCGTTATTCGCACCAGAAGGTATAGTGAAGGAAGTTGATGATATATAATTACGAATGTTTTTCTGGAATATATCAGCACTTAAAGTAAGCGAATTCTTTGCATAGTAATCCAAATCAACGTCATAGTTGTAAGCAAACTGAGGCTTAAGGCCAATGTTGTTAACATTGATTGAATAAGGAAGACTTACTTCATTCACAGTTTCTTGTGGAAGAAGTGCTGGAAGGTCAGGCCTACCAATACCCATGTGCCAACTACCTCTTAAGACTAATTCAGGGGTAATTTGGTACTTCATCTGCAAATTACCCATCGTTGTTGAATACTTATTAGTATTCTTAAATCTATCGCTGTACTCAGCGAGTAAAGCATTAACTACAGATGCACCAGATGCTATAGCTTTAGAGTATGCTAGTTTGTTATCAAACTTTCCAGCTCCATCATCTTGGGTCCATTCATTACGAATACCTGTAGTAATTGTTAGCTTCTTCCAGAGTGTAGTGCTACCCATGAAGTACGCACCTGTGATTCTCTCGTGCTCATAATTACGATTGACTTGGTTATTTACAGCAGCAGTTAAGTTTTCCGTAAAATACTGCGGATTATTCAAGTAAAAATTAGTGATTGCTCTAGGACTTAAAAATACGAACGGTAAATTCCATTTTAATGATGGCCCTGCTTTTTGATTTTCAGCCATGAAAGACGCAAAAGGAGCTGGATTAGTAGGTCCTGTGTAATTCCATGAATGTCTTGGATTATCATTCCAGCGCCATTCATCGTGATTAATGATACCAGCCTTGAGCCAAAAACCGTTAAACTGCTTTTTGATGTCTACTTTATAACCAAGCCACTGGTCTTTACCGCTACGTTGCACACTGTTTAATGTCATTGCAGTAGCGTTAACTGGATCAAACATATTTTTTCCTGCAGTTTGATTGACAGTTGGAGCAGATGCATCTGGTGCACCTGTTAAAGTAAATCCAATGTTAGGAATCGTTAATTGGATAGCAGAAAACTGACCACCTTCTGTACCTGGAGTACCAACAGGATATGGAATATCGATGTAGTGATTAGTCGATTTAGTCGTATAAACATCGTATGTTATATCAGTTGTGCCAAGCACTGTCTTACCACCTAAATCGAACATCGATGTGTACCCATACTTATCGTTAAAATCGACGTTCAAGACGGAAGTGTTATTCGCAGCCTGTGGTGCAATTGTATTTACAATTGTACTACTTGGATCACGCGTATTTGCATTAAGTTTAAAATAGTTTGTTCTATTACGTAATAAACTATTAGAAAAAGAATTATTTAAATGCAGAGTAGTTGAATCACTTACCTTGTAGTACAAGTTTAATGAAGCGCCTTTGCGATGCACCTGAGAAGGCTGTTGTTGATAGTAATAGTCACCGATCATGGCGTAACCAGGATTATCAGCACCCAGTCCTTGATTTCCATTAGTCAAATCCTTGTTAGTGCGCTGTTGTCCAATTAAGACATTATCAAAGTCGTTAAAAGTCATAACTACTCCAAAATTATCCTTACCACCTAAAATACTAAACTTATCGGAGTAGAAAAAAGTTCCACCTGGTTTAATCTTATTTGATGGACCATCATTATTTATACTAGGGTTAGTATTATAACCAGCACTAGGAAGAGCGTAATTACTTACATTGTACATCAATTCAAATTGAACGACGCGACCTTCACGTGTGAGTGGATTTTTAGTGATTAGATTGATAGCACCGCCAACTGCTTGCCCTTCCATATCCGAAGTAGGAGCTTTGCTAATTTCAACCATTTCAAAATTTTGAATCATGGTTTGATCTAGATCGAATGTACGGCCGTTACCACCGCTGTTAGAACTTGCAAGATTAAGACCATCCTGAGTAACCAAATTCATAGCTGCTGGAACACCACGTAAGCGAACAGAGCGAGCATCAGAGCCAGAGTAGTCTATATACAACCCTGATGTATTTTTAAGAAATTCACCTAAGTTGCCGCTATTCTGAGCAGGAAACATATCTGTGCTGATCACACCTTTAATACCAATTTCTTGCCTTTGAGTTTGTGCAGCTAGAGCAATACCTTCACGAAGACCAGAAACAGCTACAGATTCCATTTTGTAGACGTCATTATCTAGAATGAAATTCAATTTCACAGTTTCGCCTGCAGTCACGTTAACAGTTTTTTTATCAGTATTTAAACCAATGTAATCTACCTCAACTTCGTGCGTTCCAGGGCTAACTGAAAGAAGAGTAAACTTACCTTCACTAGATGAAATCGAATCTACTAAAGAACCATCTAGGCGAACTTGAACACCTGCCAAATACTGGCTGGTTCTCTTATTCATAACAGTGCCAGATATCGATCCAGTACCACTTTGTGCATGCAGTAGCGGCATAACGAATGCGGCTGCTACAGTCATACAAAGTAGACGTATAGAAACTAGGTAACGCTTTGGGTTCATAGGGCTGGTGTATATAACTAGGGGTTAAAGATCAAAAGTGATCAGCAGGGGGCAATCTGACTATAAAAGTTTAGCGATTAAGCCGATAAAATGGAATGGCTGATTTTGTTCAGTGCATGACTAATTTTGACTTATTTAGAGAAATCTCAATATCCCGCATATTTATAATAACTAATTCAAGGATCTAGATATATTTCCTGCTTTAAAAGATCCTCTTAGCACTACAAAAACGCATGAAAAATAAGGTCTTTAAAATAGATCTGATTTATTTTTTAGGAGTTAATAAATGTCCCACTAAGACCTTTTAATTAAACACTTATCTGTACAATAAATGAACAAAATCCTAGGTACATTGACTAAGGTTTTAGGACATTTCTAGACAGATGGGCGTTTCAATGCCGACTTGCCATACATCTCTTAATTATGTAATGTTTTTTTAATAAACCATGCAATCGATCAAGACCCTTCTTTTAACAGCACTTTTAGTCTCGATCGGAGCCCTTATCAGTGGCTGCTCAATGCAGACCGCTAAGGATTCATCAATTCCGTGGAACCGTCCCGCTGACTGGGAAGGTCAAATCCCCGGCATGGGAACAGGTAATACCCATTGATACGGGATAATCCCTCTTTAATTCCGCTTGCAGGCCACCTTTACGTGGTCGCAACGCCTATTGGTAATTTGGCAGATTTATCTGAACGAGCAAAAGCCATTCTGGAGTCTGTTGATTTAATAGCCTGTGAAGATACACGTACTACAGGCGGACTTTTAAATCGCTTAGGTAAGCGGGTGGAACTTGTCTCTTACCATGAACACAATGAGCTCGAAGCAGCAGAAAGAATTGCTGATCTAATTAGTTCAGGAAAGTCGGTCGCTTTAGTGAGTGATGCAGGAACCCCAGCCATTAGTGATCCAGGATTTCGTCTTACTCGGGCATGTCGCAAAAGAGGCCTCCCAGTTGTACCAGTACCGGGACCTGTGGCGTTTGCTACTGTCCTAAGTGCGAGCGGTTTGCCAAGTAATGGCCTACTCTACGTTGGATTTCTACCCCCTAAGACAAGTGCTCGGGTGAGTTTCTTGCAAAAGCATAAAGCCTTCCCATACACGATTGCCTTATATGAAAGCTGCCACCGCATTGCTGCTGCTGTAGATGAAATCGTACTAGAACTAGGAGAAACCCGTGTTATCACGGTAGCTAAAGAAGTGACTAAACTCCACGAAACCTTTTTAGTAGGTCCAGCAAAAGAAGTTCAAGAAAAGCTGTCAAAAATAACAATCAAAGGAGAGTTCGTTCTCTTGATTGCACCTGAAGAGTTTGTCCTTTAAGGTTATTACATGGCAACCGCCACGGTAATAGATATTGGCAGTAATACGATTAAAGTACTCGTAGCCACACAAGTCTCACCAAGTGGGGATTTAACTGTTTTAAAAACAAAAACAATCGAAGCACGCATCAGCGCTGGCATTAGCCATAGCAGCCCTGTGTTAAGCGATGAGGCTATTACCCGAGGCTTAGCCGCAATCAAAGATCTCCTTAAAGAGGCTTCAATTTATTCTTCTGACTCTACAGTGCTAGTTGCAACGAGTGCAGTAAGAGATGCTCTAAATGGACCTTTTTTTTGTGCGCAGATTTTAAAAGAAACAGGATACACGGTACGTATTCTTAGTGGAGAAGAAGAAGCTAACGGAATTGGCAGAGGGCTATTATGTGACCCACTTCTTAAATCGATCAGTAACTTTATGGTGTTCGATTTAGGAGGTGGCAGTTTAGAATGCTTAAACTTTGTAGATAGAAAAATTACTCAAAAAGTAAGCCTTCCTTTAGGCTGCGTACGTCTCACAGAAATTTTTGTATCAGATCCATCCAGTGCGTTCGAAGCAAGCGCTGCTATAAGTGAGCACGTAAAAGAAGTTATTAAAAAATCAGGATTTATTTTTACGCCAGCTGTAGTTACAGTAGGAACCGGAGGCACATTAACTTCAGCTAGGGCAATTTTAGCTTTAAAATCAGGACTTACTTTAGAAGCAAGTTCTGCAACTCTAAGTATTAAAGCGCTTAAAGAAATTTCCTATACACTTAGTGTCATGCCTTTAAAAGAAAGGCTCAATGTCCCAGGGCTTCCTAAAGGGCGTGCTGATGTATTCCCAGCTGCTTTAGAAACGCTCATTGCTTTGTCTGAATTAGCACACGTAGAAAATTTTCACCATTCACTCTACAACTTACGCTGGGGCCTAGCTTCAGAAGCCTTAAGCCGAGCGTAAGGCTTTCATTACTTTTTGAAAGTCTTTAGGTAGTGGAGCTTTAATATCCACTATCTTGCCCGTTTTAGGATGCATAAACTTCAAGTGCTCGGAGTGTAACATTACCCGAGGGATCTTAGGTAAATTTTCTCTTTGCTTAAATCCATAGACAAGATCACCCAGTAACACATGACCCTGTGCTTTCATGTGAACACGAATCTGATGTGTTCTTCCTGTAAATAAAATACATCTTAAAAGCGAAGCTACTTTACCAAATTTTTCGACTAAGACCCAATCGGTCCTAGAACTTCTTCCACCAGCGGAACCTGCTTCGAAGGCCATCATGCGGTGACGATGATGCACATCGCGTCCAATATTTTTTCTTACACTGCCGCTGAGTAAATTAGGAACCCCTAGAACTAAGGCAAAGTACTCTTTATCTACTGAGCGATTAGCAAATTGCTCAGCAAGGGAACGATGCGCTTCATCATTTTTAGCTACCACCATTGCACCTGAGGTTTCTCTGTCTAAACGATGCACAATGCCAGGACGCTCTACCCCACCTATACCACTTAAACTTCCCTTACAGTGAGCAAGTAAAGCATGCACTAACGTATCTTCTCTGGTTCCAGCCCCAGGATGTACCACCATACCTACAGGCTTATTAACGACTAACAAATGTTTATCCTCATAAAGAATATCCAGTGGAATATTCTTAGCTGATAATTCAGATGCGATAACGTCTGGGAATGAAAAACTTATTTCATCACCCGCTAAGACAGTCTCTTTTTGGCCGATGACCTTACCTCTTATCGTAATTAGACCTGCAGCAAAGGAGCGCTGGAATGCAACACGACTGTGCGCGGGAAATGCTAGCGAAAGTGCTTTATCTGCTCTTTGTCTACGAGAGCCCTCAGGTACGGTGTAAAGTTCTATTTTCAAAGCGTTTTGGTCTGTAAAGCAAGTAGCGTGTGAATAGTAGCAATCGAGGTTTTCCGAGAAGCTGCAGCTACGTCTGCAACTTCCCAACCCGCGATGGCAAGTGAAGCCAATTCCTCAAAAGAGAAATTACCTTCATTATATAAAGCAGCGTATTCATCGATTATCGTATTAGCAAAGCAAAGTGGATCATCCGTGCTAATGGTGCAACGCACTCCCGCCTTCATGAGTGCCCTTAAAGGATGCTCCTTTATTGAAGGAACCACCCTTAAGCGTACATTGCTGATTGGACATACATCAAAGGTAACCCCTAATTCAGCTGCCAAGGCCACAACAGAGGGATCCTCAATGGATCTAACACCATGCTGAATGCGTCTGACTCCTAGTAGCTCAATAGCTTCACGCACACGATTAGCACCTCCAAATTCACCAGCATGACATTTAGTCAACTTCCCTGCTGCTTGGATGCGCTTCCAAACTGAAGTAGACCAAGCTTCCGTTGGCATACCTTCAAAGCCGTGCAAATCAATGCCTGCTAAATCATCCCAATTTTCAAGATCTTTAATAACAGCTTCAAGTGGGCCTTGGTTCGCGTTTCGAGGCATCCCTGTAAAAACTCTAACTTCAAGACCTTCAGGAATAGCAGCCCTTAGTGCAGCGATAATTTCCTTACCTGGAATTCCTAGAAACTGAACCATAGGTAAATGAAAACTGGTTTCAACATACCTGACGTTAAGTTCAATATGACGCTTAAAGATTACCTTCGCTGCTTCATAGTAGCTATCTGCGGAAGTAAACCAGGGCTTAGCATTTTCAAGCAAGATATGCTCGAAACTAGGAAAGTCTTTGTAGCGGTAGCTAGCAGATCTAAAGTCAGGACTAGGCGGATATAATTCAGGTTTCCAATTAACAAGTAAGTCGTAGGGCAAGGCCCCTTCGACATGCAAATGAGTCTCCGTTTTAGGGAGGGCCTGCAGAAACGAATTAAGCTGAGACGAATTTGGCACTATCCTTTTTTAGCCAAAAGATAATCTGGATTCAACTTATGAAGTGATTTCGGAACAAAGATTCCATCTTTACGAATCAACTTTCCATCGAACCAAATTTCACCACCACCGTATTCTGGGCGTTGTATACAGACCATATCCCAATGAATCTGAGAGCGGTTTCCGTTATCACATTCCTCATACGCTTGGCCTGGTGTGAAATGGAATGAACCAGCAATCTTTTCATCAAATAAGATGTCGCGCATTGGCTCTAAAATATGCGGATTAAATCCAATAGCAAATTCACCAATATGCCGTGCGCCATCATCGCTATCTAAAATCTCATTTAGTTTCTTAGTATTGTTGGACGTTGCTTCAACAATCTTACCCTTCTTGAAGACAAGACGAATATTATCAAATGCGATTCCTTGGTAAACTGTAGGTGCATTATACTGTAAGACTCCTTCAATTGAATCCCTCACAGGACACGAGTAGACCTCTCCATCAGGAATATTGCGTAAGCCACCGCACTCTTCAGCGCCAATTCCTTTAATCGAGAATTTCAAATCTGTTCCTGGACCCTTCAAGTGAACCTTATCGGTTTTCTTCATTAGGTCAGAAAGAGCCTTCATCCCAGGAATCATTCGGGAATAATCCAAGGTACATACTTTGAAATAAAAATCTTCAAATGCTTCGGTACTCATCGAAGCCTGTTGCGCCATCGCAGGGGTTGGCCAGCGCAGTACGACCCACTTAGTTTTACGCACCCGGTAATCTAACACCGGCTTCATGTGCTTACTTACCAATTTAGACTTAATAGAAGGGACATCCGAGGCTTCAAAAATATTTTCTGAACCACGCAGTGCAATATAGGCATTCATCTTTTGCATGCGTGCTAGTTCAATTTCAGCATGCGGAGCTACCTGCTCATCTACAGCCTCACGGTTAAGTTCTCTAGAAATGCGTGCCTTATTTAAATTCACATAAGGATACGCTCCCTTACGGCGTGCTGCACGAATAAGTGCAATAACAATAGCATCAGGAACATCGAAGGCATCAATTAAAACGCGCTCCCCTTTTTTTAGTTCGGTTGAGAAATTGATAAGTCCGTTAGCAAGATCGTTATAGCGAGTATCTATAATCATATGATCTACAATTAGACCAGATTTAGGGGACAGCGCGCAACAGCAAACAGACAGCCTAATCTCGCTTTTTTAGTGCTTATCTTGAGGAAAACAAATGCGTCCTACAGCCTCATCAAAGTCTGATGCCCCACGAATAATTTCTATCTCAAGACGCAGGTAATAAACAGGCAGAGGCCCATTTAGGGTGGAAGGTAACCTGACGGCATCTTTCTCAGTAGTAAGTAAGCATTCAGCTCCTTCTTTTAGAGCTGAAAGATACAGACCTTCTAAGTCTTCGGCTTGATAGCGGTAGTGATCTAGGTACCGCTCACGTCCCATAACAATAGCACCTAAATCGCGTAAAAATTTTTCGAAACTTTCAGGGGTTGCAATACCACTAAAGGCAAATACTTTTCTACCCTTAAGCCACTCTAAGGGATGCAGACCCAAAGGATCTTCTCCTTTTAAATCGCAGCGCTGTAAATATTTTGGCTTATGTGCGCATTCAATAATGTCGGCATCCGGATTGTGCTGTGCAATTAAAGCTTCAAGTTCAGTATCTCGTTGCCCGTTCGATTTTGTTAGAAAAATATAATTAGCCCGTGATAAATGTTTTACCGGTTCACGTAAAATTCCACGAGGCAGTAACTGGCCGTTACCAAAAGGATTAGTCTTATCTACAAGCAGTAAATTAAGCCTACCCTTAAGCGGCAAATACTGAAAACCGTCATCTAAAATCAAGGTATCACAACCAAATTTTTTAACTGCGTATGCACCTGCTTTCACACGATTTTTATCAACTAAGACAACTACCCCTGGCAAATTACGTGCAAGCATGTAGGGCTCATCTCCAGCTTGTTCACTATCAAGTAAAACCGTTGTTCCATCACTGACAATACGTGGGGGTGGTTCTGCTGTATGTGAAATCGAATACCACCACTTCTTCCACAAAGGAGGTGCTTTACTTTTATAGCCACGACTTAAGATCGCTACTTTCCTACCGCGGTCTCTTAAAGCTTTTGCAAATTTTTCTACTACAGGAGTCTTGCCTGTACCACCCACCGTTAGATTACCAACCACGACAACTAAACAGCCTAAAGGATGATCATGCAGGATGCGTCTCCTGTATAACCAAAGCCTTAATTGAACTACTCCATTAAAGATCCAAGATAGGCCTTCTAAAAAAGCTCCCAAGACGGCAGCCCCGGTGTCTGCTCTTCGCCCAAGTACAACGTCCACCGTGTAGAGTTCGGCGGCTTGAAGCTTCTTTTTTATCCAGATTGCAGGCATTAGGATTATTACACCTCACTTAGCCCATAAATAAAAGCTATAAGCAAGTAAGTTACCTTCAATCAAGGTTGACGCTTGGCCTTGGGTAAACTGTTTTCTTAGCTGATTTAACTACTTTATATGAGCTATAAACTCTTCATACCTGGCCCTATCGCCGTATCGGCTAAGACCTTAACTGCAATGACACAGCCTATGATAGGCCATCGCAGTACCGATTTCGTTGCGCTTTACCAGTCCCTGCAACCACACTTACAGGAACTCTTTGGCACCAAAGATCCTGTTTATCTTTCTACAAGTAGCGCTTGGGGAGCTATGGAAGGCTCCGTGCGCAGTGTTACAATTAAGAAAGTCTTAAACTGCATGAACGGAGCATTCTCGGATAAATGGAATGACGTATCAGTGCGCTGCGGCTTGCAAGCAACTGCCCTTAAATTTGAATGGGGCCAACCCGTAGATCCGGAAGCTGTGCGAAAAGAACTCGCAACTGGTGCATACGATGCAATTACCTTAATTCACAATGAAACGTCCTGCGGTTGTATGAGTGATTTGCCAACTATCATGGCTGTTGTACGTCAATTCCCAGATGTCATTTCAATCGTTGATACTGTGAGCTCATTTAGTGCAATGCCTATTCCAAAAGATGAACTTGGTATTGATATTATGATCACGGGCTCCCAAAAAGCCCTCGCAATGCCTCCAGGCTTAGCACTCTTATCTGTTTCTAAACGTGCACTTGATCGCGCTGCAAAAGTTCAGGGCCGTGGTTACTATTTCGATTTAATCGAATTCCAAAAGAACCATGAAAATGGAATGACTCCAAGTACTCCAACCTTGGCACTCATATACGCTTTAAAGTCGAAACTAGAAGATATCTTTAGTGAAGGCATTGTAGCCCGCCACCAGCGCCACGCTAAATTGAACCAGATCGTTAAACACTGGGGTCTTGCTAAAGGCTTTGTGCTCTTCCCTAAGGAAGGCCATGGCTCAGTAACCCTTAACTGTTTTGCTAATACACTAAATATAGATCTAGCCGCCTTTAATAAAATCCTTAAATCTAAGCACAAATTAGTGATCGATGGCGGTTACGGAAAATTGAAGGGCAAGACCTTCCGTATCTCAAATATGGGCGACGAAACCGAACAAACCATTGCAGAACTGATCAAAGCACTCGATGCAGCTTTCCTAGAAACTCCAAAAGTAGCTGCAGCTTAATTAGTTGCGTAATTTAATACTCGTAAGGCAGACCCTACAGGTCTGCCTTTTTGATTTTAGCCTATCCTAAGCCAGGGTTTGGGGTGTTTTAGGCTGATGACTATATTAGATAGGGTCTTCTTAGGGTTTAGGAGTAAAAATATTTATTCTTTTTTTTAGAGGCCTCTTTAAGCGTCTGTTTTCACTCTAAGAACGTGACGTCCTAGCGCACTGTTTTCTAAGTGCCTCTAAAAACAAGAGCTTGCACTTCCTTTGCAAGGTACACTAAACGCTGACGTTTCAATGAAGACACTCATCATCGCTGAGAAACCCTCCGTCGCTGCTGATCTAGCACGCGCACTCGGCAAGATTCCTAAAAAAGGGGATCATTTCGAAAATGACGAAATGGTCATTACTTCGGCTGTAGGCCATTTGGTCGAGCTGCTGATGCCTGAGGACATAGATAAGAAGATGTACGGCTTCTGGCGCCTAGAGATGCTACCTATCATACCTGAGAAGTTTGAGTTAAAACCTATTGAGACATCCAAGGAGCGCTTTGATGCGGTAAAGAAACTCCTCGCCCGTAAGGACATTAAAGAAGTGGTTAATGCCTGTGACGCAGGACGTGAGGGTGAACTGATCTTCGCTAATATATATCAGATTACTAAATCTGAACTGCCTGTTAAGCGTGCATGGATGCAAACCATGACAACTGAGGGAATTAAAGAAGCCTTCAAAAATTTACGAGATGGTGACCAAATGACCGGCTTAGGAGATGCAGCGCGTTGCAGAAGCGAAAGTGACTGGCTGATTGGTATTAATGGAACCCGTGCTTTAACTAAGCGTATGTTTGGTTCTAGAACCGGAAATGTTGCATCAGTAGGTCGTGTTCAAACACCAACTCTAGCAATAATTTTTAATCGCGAACTTGAAATTAGAAATTTTAAGCCGCGCAATTATTGGAGAATCACTGCTCAATTTGATGTTACCAAAGGCTCTTACGAGGGCTTCTATCAAAGACCTAATTTTAAGAAGGCGGAAAATGACGAGCATGATCGCATCGACCGCATTTGGGAAAAAGCATTTGCTGAATCCGTGTATGCGGTATGTCACGGAAGTCCTATTGCTGAAGTCACCGAAGAAAAGAAAGGCAGCACCAATGCTCCTCCAAGGCTTTACGATTTAACGACCTTACAGCGTGAAGCAAATAACCGTTTCGGATTACCTGCACGTCGTACGCTACAAATTGCTCAAGCATTATACGAACGTCACAAGTTAATCACTTATCCTCGTACAGATTCACGCGCACTGCCTGAAGATTATATCCCTACGGTAAAATCAACGCTTGAAGTATTAGGCGGCGATTACACTGAGCATGCAAAGAAAGTACTTACGGAAGGTTGGGTAAAACCAAACAAGCGCATTTTCAATAATGCTCAAATTTCAGATCACTTTGCGATTATTCCTACAGCTGTTGAGCCTAAAGAACTCGAAGATATGGAAGCTAAAATCTTCGATATGATTGCACGGCGCTTTATCGCTGTATTTTACCCTTCAGCAGAATTTGATATCACAACACGTTTAAGTGTAGTGAAAGGGCATACCTTCAAAACCGAAGGTAAAGTACTCACCTTCCCTGGTTGGCTTGCTGTGTATGGCAAAACAACTGTCGATGATGATGCAGTAGATTCAAAGTCTTTACCTGCTTTAAGTGCAGAAGATTTTAAAAACGGGAAAACAAATCCCGCTTCTGCAAAAACAGTTGATCCTATTTTACATAGTGAAAGTACTAAGCCACCACCACGCTATACGGAAGCTACGCTGCTCTCCGCAATGGAAGGTGCTGGAAAATTAGTGGATGATGAAGAATTAGCTGAAGCCATGAAAGAACGTGGCTTGGGTACTCCAGCAACACGTGCTGATACAATCGATGGCTTAATTAATCAGAAGTACGTTGAGCGAGCTCAAAGAGAACTCATTCCTACAGCTAAAGCAGAACAGCTGCTTCAATTTCTTGCTGCCGTGAAAGCGGATGCTCTCACAAGTCCAGCCATGACTGGCGAGTGGGAGTTTAAGTTAAAGCAGATGGAGCAGTCGAAATACAAACGCACTGTTTTCATCAAAGAAATTGTTGAGCAAACTAAAGGTATCATTGAGCGCGTAAAAGCGTTTGAAGAAGATGATACGGCAGCTCGTGTTACAGATATTATCTCTCCTACGGATAGTAAGCCGATGAAGGAAACACTTCGCGGCTTTAAATCTCAGGACGGCGAACTGATGATCTACAAGGTGATCGGTGGCCGTAAGATGGCTGAAAGTGAAGTCATTGATTTACTCACGAAGGGCCAGATTGGACCGTTAGACGGTTTCCGTTCTGCAAAGACTGGCAAGCCTTACAGTGCTATCTTAAAATATAATGCTGAAGATAAAAAAGCGGAGTTTGTATTTGATGGCCAACGTGACGCAGCAGGTGGAATTAAAATTGATTTCACAGGATTAGTAGCGATTGGGCCAGCACCTACACAGTTCGGTGCAGGTGCCGAAATTTTCGAAACCCCTCAGAGCTATGTCATCCGTAAAATGGAAGGCACAGAGGAGAAGGTTTTAGTACGCTGCTCACGCCGTATTCTTTCGCGAGATGTTCCACGTGAACAGTTTATAAAGATGTTAGAGACGGGTAAAACTGATCTCTTAGATAAATTCTGGAGTCAAAGAACACGCAGGCCTTTTAGCGCTATGCTTGTTTTAAAGCCAGACTGGACAACCGGTTTTGAATTTGCGCCTCGTGCCCCTAAGGATCCAAATGCTCCTAAGAAAGGCTTGAAACGTAAGAAGGCTGCGGCAAAAGATGATGGTGCTACAGATGCAACCCCTGCATCTTAAGCAACTTTAGCCTAGTTAATGCGTCTTGCCCCATAACGTGAAATCCAATCGCAACTTCCTAATTGTAGTTCTCGCACTTTTTTTTGTCGGCAGTTCAGTACTAGCTCTTAGGCAATACCAAGAACTCGTAGCTCTTCGGGCGAAAATTTCTGGTGACAATAGTGCCGACCTACAAAAACGGTTAGCTCGTGCAATGGATGAACTAAAGAGCTTACGAGATAAAACGGCGTCTGCTCAGAAAGTCCGTAAAGCCGATGGCACTGACAATGAGACAGCAGATCCAGGAAGTGCTGCAGATAACGCTAACAGACGTAACCGTGGCTTTGATGCATTTCGTGAAGCGATGAATAATCCTCAGTTTCAAAAACTGATGGCTATACAGGCGAAGGCTCAATTAGATTCCAGATACGCCCCACTCTTCAAAGAGCTAGCAGCTTCTGGATTAAGCCCTGTACAAATAGATCAATTCAAAAACATGCTTGTTCAAAAACAACAAGCCGTTGCAGATGCCTACCAAGCAGCACGTGAACAAGGAATAAATCCTCGTCAAGATCCTGCTGCTTTTAAGCAGATTGTTACCGATGCTCAAGCTGCAGTAGATCAACAAATACAATCTCAACTTGGACCTACCGCGTTTGCACAATTTCAAAATTACCAACAAACGATACCTGATCGTAATGTAACGAACTCACTTCAGCAGTCCTTGAGTTATTCATCAGCTCCACTTAGCGATGATCAGGCAAATGCTCTGATTCAGATCTTAGCTCAAAATGGACCGCAAAAAAATGGTAACACAAATGCAGGTGGCGGCGGCGGTGGTGGTGGTGGCGGCGGCGGTGCACCAGGCGGTATTGGCGGCATAATCGGTATGCAAAACCAAATGGCGCCTATCACCAATCAAGCAATTCAGGCTGCTCAAGGTGTACTCTCTCAGCCTCAAATAGATGCTTTGACTCAGCTGCAACAAACGCAGAAGGCGCAGGCACAAATGCAGAAGTTAATGCAAGCAGCACAGGCTAGTCGCAAAAAAGGCTGAGTATTTGGCTTATTTTAGGGATATAACCACTAAATAGCGCTTGTCGTCAGGTAGGATAGGCACGTAATCTGCATAAGATTATCCATTTTCTACTATGATCGTTACAACCGCTCAGCTGTTTAAACACGCCTACGGAAAATATGCCGTCGGAGCGTACAATATTAATAATGCAGAGCAGGCCATGGGTCTGTTTCGGGGATGCATCCAGTCCCAGTCCCCCTTCATTATCCAAATTTCGAAAGGCGCTCGTAAATATACAGATAAGCGCATGCTAGAAGCGATCATTCGCTCAGCAGGTGAAGTTTTTCCAGAAGCGATTTATGCTGTGCATTTAGATCACGGTGACGAAGAAACCTGCTACGATTGTATCAATTCAGGCTTCTATAGTTCGGTCATGATAGATGCTTCTCACGATCCATTCGAAAAAAATGTTGAAATCACAAAGCGTGTTGTGAAAGCAGCGCATGCTAAGGGTCTTTCTGTTGAAGCAGAATTAGGCATGCTTGGCGGCGTTGAAGAAGATATCAGTGTTGATGAAGGCAACTCCTGCCTAACTAAGCCAGACGAAGCTAAACTCTTCATCGAACAAACAGGCTGTGATTCACTCGCTGCAGCGATTGGAACTAGCCACGGTGCTTATAAGTTCTCTGGTCATCAATCTCTTCACTTCGAAGTAATCGAAGGTATCACAAAGCTCGTTCCCAATTTCCCAATCGTAATGCACGGAAGCTCCAGCGTACCTCAAGAAGAAGTGCGCCGCATTAATGCTGCTGGTGGTAAATTAGGTAGCGCAGTAGGTGTCGATGAAAATGAATACCTCCCTGCTGCAAAAAGAGGTGTTACTAAAATCAATATCGATACTGATGGTCGTTTAGTATGGACCCGCGTTCACCGTGAATTCTTCCGCGACAAGCCAACTGAATTTGATTTCCGTCCTCCAGGAAAGATTTTCATGGATGAGTACGCCAACTTCATTGCCCACAAAAATAAGATGTTAGGTGGCGAAGGCGTTCTATCCGATCTTCGCAAGAGCCTAACGAAGTAATTTTATTTCGTTTAGATTTTTTTACTAAGCACGCCTTAATAGGCGTGCTTTTTTATGGAAGCCAAGGAAAGTCTTTTGCCTTAGGCTTGCGCTTTTCTTTTTGAGCAGAATGAAATTCTTTAGCCTCCTCGCTCATGTAGTACATAAGTGTCGCATTGCCGGCTAATTCCTGAAGCCCTGCCTGGCCATCAAGTTCAGCATTAAAAGCACTCTTAAGGCATCGTATAGCAAGTGGACTATTCCCCATAATCTCTTTAGCCCACTTAAGCCCCTCCTCTTCTAACTGAGCTACCGGGACTACAGTATTAATAAGACCCATATCTAGGGCTTGCTGTGCTGAGTACTGTCTACAAAGAAACCATATCTCTTTGGCTTTCTTTTGCCCTACAAGGCGTGCCAAGTAGCTAGACCCAAAGCCCCCATCAAAACTACCCATCTTAGGCCCTACCTGCCCAAAAATGGCGTTATCAGCGCCAATTGTTAGATCACAGACCACATGTAAGACGTGTCCTCCACCAATTGCATAGCCTGAAACAAGCGCTATCACCACTTTGGGCATCGAGCGGATAAGTTTTTGCAGATCTAAGACATTGAGTCGTGGGACACCGTCCCCACCTACGTAGCCTGCTTTACCGCGTACGCTTTGGTCACCGCCTGCACAGAAAGCATATTTACCATCTGTGTGAGGACCAGCACCGGTAAGTAAAATAACACCAATCTTTGGATCTTCTCTAGCGTCCGTGAAGGCTTCGATCATTTGTGTGATCGTTTCAGGACGAAACGCATTACGCTTTTCAGGACGGTTAATGGTCACCTTAGCAATACCACCTTCTGTTTTTTCGTAAAGTATATCGCTATATGTCTTAACCGATTTCCAAATCGTTTTCATAAATAATTAATTAACTCAGATCAAAAAGGATGATCGGTGAATTCACCAAACTGAGATGCTTCTGCAAAAAGTTGCTTACGAACCGCAGCATCATTTTTACGGTTGGTTTGAATTTCTAAAAGACGGATACCTGAAATAGGTAAATTTGCGATCAAGTCTCTGAAGTGACTCCAATCTTGAATCATAGTATACTCAACGCCGTGTGCTGCAGAAATACTTGAGAAATCGACTTGCTGAGGAGTTGCAAAAAATTCTTCGAAAATTGGGTCAAACTGAGCGACCGGTAGATGCTCAAAGATTCCCCCGCCATTATTATTAATAAGAACAATGGTTAAACTTCCACGCAATTTCCTGTGAAGTAAAAACCCATTTGAATCATGTAATAACGCTAAATCACCCGTAAGAAGGACCGAAGAGCGATTGTCATGGGCTACCCCAATTGCAGTTGAAAGTGTCCCATCTATTCCGTTGGCACCCCGATTAAAGAAGGGCCTTATACGACGACTCTGCGCAGGCCACACATACTCCATATCTCTAACGGGCATACTGCTTGCGATGTAAAGTGGCGTCTCTTCAGGTAAATGACGTGCGAGTAACCAGGCAGCCTTAGGTTCAAAGAAATCGAGTTCAGCTTCGAGTTTAGTATCAATTAAGGCTCGTGCACTCGCTTCGTAGGAGCGCCACATTTGACCATACCCATTCGGCGCAGTGGCTTCAGGTAAAGAAGCAATTAAAGCGCGCATAGAAATTGGCAAATGCCGCGTTGAGCCATGCAAGCCGTCGCGGTTATCAGGTCTTCCTGTTACTAAATAAATAGGTGCATTACTCGACTGCAGCCAAGCACGTAAGACTTTGCTAGTTGGCCATCCTCCTAAGCAAAGAATAATTTCAGGCTTTAGTCTTTCTGCTGTTGTAGGATTTCTAAGTATAGAGTCATAGGTCGTCACCTGATTGGCAATCATGTGCGAATAATTACGCGCAGGAGACAGTGCATCAGTCAGTATAGGCCATCCTAATTTGCGTGCAATTTCTCCTACGGAAGCAGCATAGGATGCGGGATCTCTAGGCTGAGCGGGACCAGCTACAATAAGGCCGTGCACATCATTTAAAAACTGAGGTGCTTTAGTGACTTGCTCTACAGCTGGAGCAGGTGCGATGTGAGCAAAGAATTGAGGCCAATCAATACGTGCAGAAAATGCTTCAGTCGAACCATCCGGAGTTGGTACCAAGGGATCACGAAAAGGTGCATTTAAATGAACTGGTCCAATGTAGGGGACACTCGTTCGTGTGCATGCATGCGCTACGGTTTGTCTTAAGTACTTAAGAAGCTCTTCACTTGCCTCGGGTACTGCAAGTTCGTGATAAAAATTTACAAAATGACCAAAGAGCCCCTGTTGATCGATAGTTTGTCCAGAGGCGCAGTTGCGCATTTCTGGAGGCCTATCTGCAGTAATAACTATCAGTGGAGCTCCACTTTCATGGGCTTCAATAATTGCAGGGTAATAGTTAGCTCCTGCAGTACCGCTTGTGCAGAGTAAAACAACAGGACGTAAATATTGACGGGCTAAACCCAAAGCAAAAAAAGCAGCAGACCTCTCATCTAAGACAGGAATTGCTTCAAGTCCGGGATGCTGCGCTAAGGCAAACGCAATAGGAGTGGAACGAGAGCCAGGAGAAACAACAGCGTAAGTAACACCCATCCTAACTAGGGTCTCTACAAGCACACTACTCCACATCGAATTAACGTTTCTAAAATCAAGCGTGGAGTCGGGCATAAAAAGAGTGAATCAGAAGGTTCAAAAAAATCAAATTTGGCTTAACTTAATAAAGCCTCCTGCATGGCTTTAAATTTGAGCTCTATTTCGTCAATTTCGCGCTCTGGAAGTGAGCCAGCAACAATCCCTGCTCCTGCATATAGGCGTGCATTGACCCCATCTATGAGAGCGGATCGTAGGCCAACAAAGAATTCACCCTCACCCTGGGAATTCACAAAACCTATTGCTCCAGCATACAGTCCCCGAGAAAACCCTTCCAATGGCCGAATAAGCGGTACAGTGACATCTCTAGGAAGCCCTCCTACAGCAGGTGTAGGATGCAAACTATTCAGCACATCAAAGATACTCACCTTAACATTACGTTCTGCTTCAATAGGCGTATGCAAATGCTGCACATTAGCGTAGCGGTGCACCCCGGGACGATCGGGTCTTAATACCTTAAGACCTAAGTAACTTAGATGTTCGCAAATCGTATCTGCAACTAAGGCATGCTCCCTTAGCTCTTTTTCATCTTTTTGAAGCGATGAACTAAAGAATGCATCTTCACTAGCACTGGCTCCACGCTTGACCGAACCGGCTAGGGCCTCGGTAACAAATTTAGTTTTATCACATTTAACTAAACGCTCAGGACTAGCTCCGATAAAACTTTGCCCAAGGCCATTCGCTATGGAAAAAGAATAACACTCCGTAAAACGCTGTCTTAAGCCGTTTAGAATCCTTAATGGATGAAATGCTTCTATACTCGTTAAATCCTTAGCGCGTGCTAAAACAATTTTTTGAAATTTACCCCGACTAATCTCTTCAACGCTTGTTTTAACAGAACGGCTATAAATCTCGGCTGAAGTTACATCCTTTAATGTAATTTTTTCTGGGCGTGCTTTTTCAAATTCAGGAGAGGTGTAATCAAAGGATCCAAATTTCGCATGTGCTTTTAAAAGACGCTCAGCATGGACTTTAACATCAGAGTTTTCAGTAATGAGTAAATTAGCTACTGCTACAGTAACTGAATCTTTAACCCCAACTTGCCATCGAGGAACAAAAACTGATGCAGCATCAAAGGGATCACCTTTTTCACACGTATTTAAAAATGAAAATGCGGAAAAAAAATAAGGCCCTGAAAAAGATAACTTTAAATCTCCCACTGCGACCGCCGACTCTAAGGTCTGATCAATGAAGGCTTGGCACAATTTAAAGCGGTCTACTCCTGATGCAGTAAAAGATAAAACCGCCTCTGCCCCAGCAAGTGCCATACCCTCACTGGGACGCTCTACATAAAAGTGCCTCTCGTTGGCTTCAAAAATAGATTCAAGTACAGCAAGCGGATCTAAGCCGTCTACTTGAAGAGAAATACTGACCAAGATTTCACGCTTTTGTCTACGTGCATCTAGGCGACATTCTTCTAAGAATGAAAGTAGCTGCTCGGGACTACGATTTAGTGTAAGATCAACCGGTAGAGCGAGCATTGTAAAAGTCGTCTTAAAAAATAGGCGTTACTGTTTCGGAGCAGCAGGTTGTGGTCTTGGAAATAAAACAAGCGATTCATCGACCTTTGATCCTTCAAGTTTTGTGCCCCACTCCAGTTGTTCACTCCACGTTACAGATGGCGTAAAACCTAAAACAGAATTAATCTTTTCAGATGTCCCAGGCATTATCGGCTGAAGAGCAGCACCTGCAAGGCGTAGTGATTCAGCCATCGTTGCTAAGGTAGTACGCAGCAATTCTTGATCACTACTCTCAACTGATTTACCCAATTTCCATGGGGCACGCTTTTCAATGTAAGCGTTAATTGACTTAATAAAAATGAAGAGTCTTTCAAGGGCTGTGTGAAACTGGAACCCGTCAAATAAAGGGATGTACTCCAGACGCGTTTTTTCCCACAGCGCTTGCAATTCTTTTTCAGGCTCACCTGCCGGACCTGCAGCAGGAATCTGTGCCGCACTAAAGCGGTTCGCCATGTTAAGCGTACGGTTAATCAAATTACCTAAATCGTTTGCAAGATCGCTATTGTAGCGCACTAAAAATTGATCGCGTGAAAAATCGCTGTCTTGGCCAACATTCATTTCACGTATCAAAAAGAAGCGAAATGCGTCCGCACCAAACTCAGTAACTAAATCTAGTGGATTTAAGGCATTTCCCGTACTCTTGGACATTTTAGAGCCACTTTGCGTCCACCAGCCGTGTGCAATAATTCCTTTAGGCAGTGGAATCTGTGCTGCATGCAGCATTATAGGCCAATACACTGCGTGCGGTGGTACTAAAATATCTTTTCCAATTACATGCCAAGCAGCAGGCCAAACGCCTGGCTTATCCACAACTGCAGAGTAGTAATTTAAGAGTGCATCAAACCAAACATAAGTCACGTAACCTGCATCAAACGGCAGAGGAATACCCCATTCAAGGCGCTCCTTAGGACGTGAAATACACAGATCGTTTAAAGGTTCTTTTAAAAATTCTAGGACTTGTTTTTGGCGGTACTTCGGAAAAATAAAATCCTCATTCTTTGCAAGAAAATCAATTAGCCAGTCCTGATGGGTTTTTAATTTAAAGAAATAATTCTTCTCAATAATTTCAGTGACTTCACCAAATAGTTCAGGCCATGAGCCATCAATATTACGGTCTTTTTCCTGCAAGAACTGTTCTTGGCGGGTGCTGTAATAGCCTTTGTATTCGCCTAAATATATATCTCCTTTATCAAACAGTGACTGCAGTACTTCACGAACAACTTTCTTATGTCTTTCTTCGGTTGTTCTAATAAAATCATCATTAGAAATTAAAAGTTTAGGTAAGATACTTTTAAATTCTGCACTGACTTCATCTGCAAATTGCTGCGGAGCGATCCCTTTTTTACGTGCACTTTGTTGTACTTTTTGGCCGTGCTCATCGGTTCCTGTTAGGAAGTGCACCTTATCTCCCATGAGTCTACGATACCTCGCAATAACGTCGGTGAGCACTTTTTCGTAGGCATGACCCAAGTGCGGCGAACCGTTCACGTAATCAATCGCAGTTGTGATGTAGAAGGACGGCATATTATGAACCTCCAACTAAAGCGCAGTATCGCTTGAATGTCGAAGATTTTAGCGTCTTAGAAACTCAGCGCATTTAGCCCAAGCCCTAGCCCTATGACTTATTGTATTCTTCTGAGCTTCAGCGATCTGCGCAAAGCTTAGACTATACCCCTCAGGTACGAAAAGCGGGTCATAGCCAAACCCAGCACCTCCTATTGGCTCATTCAGTAAGTGTCCCTTACTTTGGCCTTCAAAGAGATGCTGTTTGCCTTCAGGCGATATCAAAATCAAGACACAGACAAAGTGCGCCCCTCGGTTTACTTCAGGTACTGCAGCCATGACTTTAACTAGCTTAGCTAAATTAGCCTTTGGGTCACTTTCTGGTCCCGCGTAGTATGCAGACTCAACTCCAGGAAGTCCCTTGAGATAATCAACACACAAGCCACTATCATCTGCTAAAACCCAAAAATCGGGCGGCACAATTGCGCGAAGTGCGAGTGCTTTTTTTAAGCCATTACCTACAAAGGTGCCTTGATCTTCCACAACTTCTGGCATACCGCCAAATGATTTTGCCGACACTATGGTAAGTTCAGTATGAGTCGTCAAAGCCAAGGCTTTGAATTCTGAAACCTTGTGCAAATTCCCTGAAGCAAGTGCGATTTTCAAAAGCGATTACTCCAAGCTAAACGAGGATTCATCGACATGCAATTTACTCGGATACACGACTTTTCCGCGCATTAAAAAATCCTCTCCTAGAATTTCATGTCTTACATCGTTTAACCTCAAAGCTTCGGCAATTTTATCGGTACGCAGTCCACCAAATTGGGCTTTCGCTCTTTCATCTGCTAAAAACACTGGAGCAACATAATGGAATAAATAGTCCATCTGCTTACTTTGAACTAATTCACTTAATAAAGAAGATCCTCCTTCAAAAAAAACGCCTGGGATTTTATTTTCAACACACTTATTTCTAAACTCTTTGATACTGACACGCTGGTTGGATGAAGGACAAATCCAGACATCAACACCTAAACTGTTAAGTTTTCTTATGTAACCTAAACCTCCATGCTGAGTCGTAACAACAATTGTTTTAGACTTAAATTCATCCGTATAAACAGTAGGCATTGCACGGTCATTAACCGTTCTTAGACGACCATCGAAAATAAAACGGTAAGGACACCACTCTTCTTCTCCAGCCAGTCGTGCGGTAAGTTTTGGATTATCCTTTACTACTGTTCCTGCACCTACAGCAATTGCAGGAAATAAGCGCCTCCATCGGTGAACATCAAGACGCGCTCTCTCAGAGGTAATCCATTTCGAATCTCCAGAGCGAGTTGCTGTACGACCATCTAAAGTAACCGCAGCCTTGGCTGCAATAAGTGGACTATTTTTTGTAATCCAATGATTAAAAATTAAATTAATATCCTCACAATCAGAACTAAGTACGCCACCAATAACGGTAATACCAGCTTTTTGAAGAATGCTATCTGCATTACCTTGATGCTCTGTATTAGGATCTTTTGCTCCGTAAACTACACGCTTAATTCCAGAAGCAATAATCGCATCAGTGCATGCACCCGTACGTCCATGCGTTGAACACGGCTCTAGGGTAACATAGAGCGTTGCACCCGCTTTAGGTTTACGGCGTAAAGCAGTGAAAGCTATTTTTTCTGCATGAGGCTCCCCATCTTTGGCATGAAAGCCCTCTGCAACAACTTTACCTTGCTCAATTATCACAGCTCCCACCATAGGGTTAGGATGAGTTCTTCCCCAACCTTTCAAAGCGAGTTCAAGCGCTTTACGCATGAAACCTTCATCCTGTGCTTTATCGATCATAACGCTAGACCTAACGTTTTTTAAAATTCGTTAAAGCTTAAAGCGGCTTAACATATGGGTTTGTTTTTTTCTCTAAGCCTACAGAGGTTTCTGCTCCATGACCCGAAAGGACACGCGTTTCGTCACTTAAAGTATAAATTTGAGAACGAATTGAATGCTCGAGTTGATTAAAATCTCCACCTGGAAGATCCGAGCGCCCAATACTACTTTTAAATAATGCATCTCCCACAAAAGCAGCATTAAGAGCTGAAAAATAAAATAGCACATTACCTGGGCAATGTCCCGGAACATGTCTTACCTCAGCCTCTGTACCTAAGGCAGGCAGGTGATCGCCTTGTTTTATCCAGCGATTCACGGTCACTGGAGAGAGCTCAATCTCCTCCGATAAAAACTTACTCATCACCTTAGGAGTTTCGATTAATACTTTATCATCTAAATGAGCACTCACTTGAGCGGAGGTTTTTTCCACAACTTCAGATGCCCCTTGGGTATGGTCCCAATGGCCATGAGTAATCCAGAGCTGAGTTAATTTACAGCCATCTTTTGCAAGCAGGGGCTCAATCTTAGTCCAAATATCTCCAGGAGCATCAATAAGAACGGCCTCTGCTAACTTAGGCTCAGTAATCAGATAACCATTGGTTTGAATTATGCCTGAAGGCAACTGGTAGACATTCATAAACCGAACAAAACCCCAGGTGTTAGGCCGTTGCAACCGCTTTAAACCGATTTACCGTCAGCACAATGGTGCAAGGTGCGATTGACAATTCATACTAAAAATCTACTATATTAGTATGCCAGCAACTACTATAAAGCTAGAGTCTGATTTGGTAAAAAAGGTCACCGAATTAAAATCCAAAGATGAGAGTATCTCAGGCTATGTGCGGAATTTAATAGTAAAGGAGCATAAGGCGCGGGAAAACAAAGCTGCTGTTCTAATTTATAAGCAATTCTTAGAGGATAATCCTGAAGAACGTGCTGCAATGGAAGTATGGGAATTAGCTCCACTTGTAGGTGAGATAGAGAAGTAAAAAACATGAAACGTGGAACTGTAGTTTGGGTAAATTTAAGTGACGCTTCACCTCCAGAAATGGGGAAAGTACGACCCGGCGTAATTATTTCGGGGACACTTCATAATGAGGTCTTAAGCACCGTTGTAATCATACCCACATCCACACTGGCCCCTGAAATAGCCCCTCTTCGCATCGAGATTGGTGAGTTTGGAGGAAAAAACAGCTACGCCGTGATTCCAGGAATACGCCAGGTACGAAAGACTAGATTACTGGGTATTATAGGGCAAATATCCAACGAAAGGCTTGATGCTATCGAGAGTTGCTTGGACGCATTCTTATATTAAGAAAACGCGAGCAGCTAGCTAGGCTAATTCCACACTTACAGGTGTAGCCTAGGGTAGGCCTAGCAGATCTAGGCTTAAAGCTAGTAAAAGTACTTCCGTTTTGATCTTAAATGATCAATTTTGATTAGGTCTTTATGCAAAACAGTTCATACTATAACCTGCATGGTTCGCACCTCTTAATCAGGTCGTAGTTAAAATTTTAATTCTGCATAATTCAACCTCCTGAATAAAAGTCTCTTCAAGCACTCTATTTTTTAAAGCCATGGCACATACCTCCCTTAAGTTCGCTGTCCTCGCGGGTGATTATATCGGCCCCGAAGTAATGACCCAAGCTCTGCGTGTTCTTGAACACGTAGCTAAGCAAGAGAACCTTACTCTTGATTACAAAGCAGCGGATGTCGGGGGCGCAGGTATTGATAACCATGGTAAAGCACTCCCTGACTCGACACTCAAAATTTGCGAACAAAGTGACGCTATTTTATTCGGATCAGTAGGCGGTCCTAAGTGGGAAAAATTACCTCCTAAGGAACAACCAGAACGCGCTGCTCTACTTCCCCTACGTAAGCACTTCACTTTGTTTGCAAACATTAGACCCGGCTTATTGTATCCCGAACTCTCCGGAGCTTCTCCTTTAAAAAGTGAGCGTATTCCAAACGGCATAGATATTGTCTGTATTCGTGAATTAACCGGTGGACTTTACTTTGGTCTACCTAAAGAAACGACAACGCTTGCAAATGGTGATATCCAATCCGTGGACACCATGGTGTACCGCAAATCTGAAATCGAACGTATTTTAGATACAGCAATTGCAGCAGCTAAGTCCCGCAAAAATAAACTCTGCTCAGTTGATAAAGCTAACGTACTTGAGACTTCAGTACTCTGGAGAAAAACAGCGACTGAATATGTAGCTAAACATGCCCCTGAGATTCAACTCAGTCACATGTATGTGGATAATGCAGCGATGCAACTAGTACGTGATCCAAACCAGTTCGATGTTTTCGTAACAGAGAATATGTTCGGTGATATCCTATCAGACGAAATGGCAGTCATCTGTGGATCCCTAGGAATGCTTTCTTCTGCATCACTAGGAGCGAGTAAGAATTCACGTGGTCTACCCTTCGGCTTATTCGAACCTGCAGGCGGCACAGCTCCCGATATTGCAGGTAAAGGTATTGCAAATCCATGTGCTCAAATTCTTTCCGTAGCATTAATGCTTCGATACAGCTTTGGCTTAGAAAAGCCAGCAGCACGTATTGAAGCTGCAGTTAAAAAAGCGGTCACAGGCGGTACACGCACAGGCGACATCGCTTTTGGTGGAGCTTCCGTGGGCACTCAAGCAATGACAGACGCGATTATCGCAAATCTCTAACGCCTTTTGTACATGACATCAGCTCAAATTAGACAGTCATTCCTAGATTTTTTTGCAGAAAAAGGGCACACCTTAGTGCCATCATCTTCTCTGCTACCGGATTCACCCGGGCTTTTATTTACCAATGCAGGAATGAATCAATTTGTTCCTATTTTCTTGGGATCAAAACAAGCAGATGTTGCGAGCTGGGCTGGTGTAAAACCTGGCAAAAATACTCGGGCTGCAGATACCCAAAAATGTATTCGTGCTGGCGGTAAGCATAATGACTTAGAAGACGTAGGCTTTGATACCTACCACCATACACTATTTGAAATGTTAGGAAACTGGTCCTTTGGAGATTACTTTAAAAAAGAATCTATCGAATGGGGCTGGGAATTAATCACTAAGCGCTGGGGTATTCCTGCAAAACGTTTATTTGCTACAGTCTACTCACCAGATAAATCCAAGAACGATCCCGCTGACTTCGATCAAGAAGCATACGAGATATGGTCTGCACTTTTCGCTAAAGAAGGCCTAGATCCTAAGGTACACATCGTTAACGGAAATAAAAAAGATAATTTCTGGATGATGGGAGAAACAGGTCCGTGTGGTCCATGCTCTGAAATTCATTTTAATTTATTAGCTTCCGATGAAGAGTCAGCAGGCCGAGCCTTAGTTAATCAAGGCTCCCCTCGCTGTATTGAAATCTGGAACCATGTGTTCATTCAATTTAATGCGAATGTAGATGGCACATTCTCTCCTCTGCAAGCAAAGCACGTTGATACGGGTATGGGCTTTGAGCGTGTTGCTGGTATCTACGCTACAACAAATGGGTTTAAAGAGTTTGATAAGGATCCTTCAAATTATGCAGCGGATGTTTTTAATCCTCTGTTTACAAAGATCACAGAACTTTCAGGTAAGACATACACAGCAACTGTTCCAACCAAAAGAGAAGGTTTAAGTGAACAAGAAAAAATAGACATCGCGTTTCGCGTTTTAGCAGATCATGCACGATGCGTATCTTGCGCGATTGCAGATCAAATATTACCTGGCAATGAAGGTCGTAATTATGTCGTAAGACGTATTCTACGTCGCGGCATTTTATACGGTACAAAATTAGGCCTTAAGGTAGGATTTTTTGAACAACTAGTTGCACCTGTGGTTGAATCCTTAGGCGCAGTATTCCCGGAACTCGTGCAACAAAAAGACATTGTTTGCAGAGTTATTCGCTCGGAAGAAGAATCCTTTGGAAGAACTTTAGAGCGAGGTCTTGCAATCTTTAATCAGTTTGCTTCGACTGCAAAAACTAAGATCGTCCCTGGAACAATTGCTTTCGAACTCTACGACACATACGGGTTTCCTCTGGATTTAACTCAAGTGTTAGCAACAGAACGCAATCTCACGGTTGATCAGGACGGCTTTGAAGCTGAAATGAAAAAACAGCGCGAACGTGGTAGATCAGCTCTAAAACGTGAAGTCGTTGTTGCAGCAACACAAGGTGAAACAAACGCGGTTATTACTCCAACCACCTTCACAGGTTACACGCTTCTCAAAGATAGCGTTAATGCAAAAGTCACTGAAGTAATTCCCTCAGGTGAGGATCTGTTTATTTCATTTAACCAAACTCCGTTCTATGCCGAAATGGGCGGACAACTCGGAGACCAAGGCAGCGTTTCTTTTGCAGGCACAAATCTTACTATTGTAGATACGATTAAAGACAAACAAGGCAGGTATTTACATAAAGTAACCCAAGCTTCCATAGTTCCTAGTGTAGGAACTGACGTAGTACTCACACTAGACCTAGTAAGACGTCGTAGTATCCAGCGCCATCACACTGCAACTCATTTACTTAACTGGGCTCTACGTAAAGTCCTTGGAACACATGTACGCCAAGCCGGTTCCCTTAATGCTGGAGACCGATTACGTTTCGATTTCTCGCACTTTGAGGCGCTGACTAGCGATCAACTTCAGCAAATTGAAGGACTCGTCAATAGCTGTGTACTGGATAATGCGCAGGTATTATCCTATGAGGTAGATTTTGATAAAAAACCTGAAGGCACCCTCGCTTTCTTCGGTGAAAAATACGGTAAAGTAGTACGTGTCGTAGATATTGGCGGCTATAGCCGCGAACTCTGCGGTGGAACCCATGTTCAAACCACTGGTGAAATTGGTTTAGTTAAAATTATTCATGAAAGTGCAGTAGCTGCAGGTACACGCCGAATTGAAGCAGTAGCTGGAGATGCAACAGTAGCTCTGATTTCAGATAATGAAGCCAAGCTTCAAGCACTAGCTGCACGGCTTAAGACGACACCTGCAGACCTTGAGCGCCGTTTTGATCAACTCTTGAGTGAGAAAACGGAAACAGAAAAGAAACTTAAGAGCTTTGAACAAAAAGCTGCTGCAGGCCTAGCGGATGCACTTGCAGAAAAAGCAGTTGATCGTGATGGCTTAAAATTTGTAACCGCTGTAGTCACAGTTGATAACCCTGAAGCTTTACGTGCTCTTGGAGCACAAGTGATTGCTAAAATGGGTGAAGGCGTAGTTATTCTTGGTTCAGCACTTAATGAAAAAGCAACTGTAGTTGCCTTCTGTAGTGCTTTAGCCATCAAGGCAGGCCATCTAGCAGGTAAAATAGTCAATGAGCTGAGCCTAAAACTTGAAGGCAAAGGTGGTGGTAAAGCTGACTTTGCAATGGGTGGCGGTAAAAATCCTGCCGCTCTTGAATCAGTTTTCTTAGCCCATCAAAAATAAGGCTAAGTAACCTGCAGGATAATTCTTAAACGATGAGTTCTCCTACACCTGATATAAAATCTGTTGAGTTGATCTGCATACTTGCATTCAACTCAAACAATCAAGTTGCTGTACGAAAACTTGGCTCTAAGGCAGGGCTAGCATTCACGGGTACGGATCTTGAAATGGCAATTAGCAGGCTTGAATCTGCATATACTAGCCACACACAAGCTAAGGAGAAATTTAACCTTGAGGTAGCAGGTAGAAATTACCGCATTTACTTTGTTCAATCCGAGGGAAAATCTAAGGATAGTGAAATTGAATTCTGGACACTGGAAACATTAGAAAATAATCCTGAGATGTTAGCACCTTCGCTAGCTGCTATTCTCGCAGGACTAGAACCCTACTTAGTCGAGATACCCTACCTGCATTTAGGTGAAAATGATTTCATCTACAAATTTAGACCAGAAAAAGAACGTAACGCACAGGTGTATGCACCTGATGCCGAAGCAGGCGCTTTGTACCAATCTAAATTATGTTCAGCGATTAAAACTCTCGCAAGAAGACACGAGAGAACAGCAGATGCACCTGTTGATTTAGACTTTGGCAAAGTTCACTACATTATTCCAAGTCACTTCGGTTTTTGTTTAGGCGTTAAAAACGCTATTGAGCGTGCGTACGAAACACTCGCTGAAAACCCGAAGAAGCGAGTCTTCATGCTTTCGGAATTGATTCACAATCCCTTTGTGAATGCAGATCTTCTTAAACGTGGGCTTCGTTATCTGCAAAGTGATAAAGGCATACCCTACACAGTTGATGAAACACCTACATCTAGTAGATTACTTTGGGATACGCTTACCCCTGATGATATTGTTATTATTCCAGCTTTTGGAGCGACTGATGAAGATAAGTTGCGTCTAGTTAAAAAAGGAGTCGCCGTATTTAATCACGACGCAACGTGTATGCTAGTAGAAAAAGTTTGGAAAGCAGCGCGTGTTTACGGACGTGAAGGCTACACTGTTGTAATTCACGGCAAGCATGAACACGAAGAAACTAAGGCAACTTTTTCAAATACTAAGAGGTATGCTCCAGCAGTGATCGTACGTAATCTTGAAGAAACTAAGCTTCTTTCTGCAATCATCACATCCAAAGATCCTGCAATAAGACAAAGCTTCTACGCACTATTTGAGGGTAAACACACGCCTAATTTTGATGTTAATCGTGATCTAGAACGAGTCGCAGTCGTTAATCAAACAACGTTACTTGTTAACGAAACCCGTGAAATCATCGCTTTATTAAGAGAAAAATATGCGACTTATTTTGGAGCAGATAAAGCAGGAGATAAACCCCGCGTAGGTGGGAGCGGCAGAACTGACACCCTGTGCTACGCCACTCAGGTAAATCAGGATGCACTCACTAAAGCCTTAGAAGAGAATGTAGACGCGGCATTTGTTATAGGTGGGCGTAACTCATCTAACACATACCAGCTATATCGATTATGTGCAGAAAAGCTTAAAGACAAAGCCTTCTTCATCCAAAGTGAATCAAATATCCAATCAATTGAATCAGTAGAGCATTTTATTTTCCCTGCAAATCAGGCGGATATAACTGCAAATCGTTTTATTAAAAAATTACTTTGGCCTGAGGGAATAGGATCCACACCTCGTAAAATCTTAATTACAGGTGGTGCTTCATGTCCTGACGGAATTATCCAGCAAGTCATACACCGCATTAACAGCTTTATAGAACCTCATAGCTTAAAAACAATCGACCAAGTCTTATTAGACCTAGAGACTTCACAAAAATCGTAAATTTGGAGTGCATTAGACTTAGATTTGAATCATCTTAGGGGTTCCCCTATTCTTTTAAGAATTACCCCATGCTTCTACCCCTAGCAGACCTTGGAGTGCGTACACTCAATCTCTTAGATTATAGTATCCTACTGGGATACTTTCTTCTGAATATTGCAATTGGGCTTTGGGTCGTACGTAAAAATAAGTCGGATAAAAAAACTACGTCAGATCAGTTCTTACGAGGGGCTGGTAAGACAGCATGGTGGGCAGCAGGGATTAGTTGGTTTGCAACAGGCCAAAGCAGCATATCAGTGATGGCGATCCCTGCCACCACCTACTCTAAAAACTGGCTCTCCTTTGGCTCTACACCAGCTCAAACAATTGGAACAATCCTTATTGCGTTTATTTTTGTAAGTCTACTCAGGCAACTTAATATCACGACACTGTTTGAATACCTAGAATCTCGTTTTAGCAGAAGAGTACGCGTCTTGGGTGCAATTTTAACACTCCTACTAAAAATCCTTGGCCGTATTAGTGTCGTTCTTTTGCTTCCATCATTGGCACTTTCTCAAGTCACAGGACTTAATGTATACGGCAGCATTATTTTAATAGGTGGTGTGACGATAGCCTACGCCATTGGCGGTGGGTTTGAAGCAGTCATTTGGACGGACGTAGCACAGTCCATTATCTTATTTGGCGGACTATTTTTTGTGATGTTTCAAATCATTCATGGAGTACCCCATGGACTATCCGGTATTTTTGAAGTAGCACACGCCCATCAAAAATTACAAGCAAGCTCATGGGCGTTTGATTTAAATCAACCCACAATCTGGGTCTTTATAGGCATGAGTCTTGGCAGTATCTTTCAACAAGTCGGAGACCAGCCACTGATGCAGCGGGTTTTTTCAACTCCCGATGTAAAATCTGCACGTAATAGCGTTCTTTTGGGCGCCTTCCTCTCAATTCCTGCAGCTTTATTCTTTTTCTTTCTAGGTACTGCACTATGGGCTTTTTATCAGTTCCACCCAGACCGCTTAGCATCGCTACCAACCTCAGACGCTATTGTCCCTTACTTTATCGTTAATGAATTACCTCATGGTTTAATTGGACTTATTGTAGCAGGCATTTTTGCCTCCTCTATGGGTACGATCAGCAGTGTCATTAATTCAACAGCTACGATAGCTAAAATCGATTGTTTTGACCTTTTATTCCCTCATAAGAGTGATGCAGCACAAGTAAAGTTTGCACGCTGGGCAACCTTCTCTGCAGGCGTACTGGCCATGGGTATGGCTTTGTACATTGCTAGTCTTAATGTACAATCCTTGTGGGATCAGTACTTGCAACTTCTCGCTTTAATTGGAGGTGGATTACCTGGAGTGTTTGCTCTTGGCTTATTAACACGCAAAGCTAATTCAAACGGAGTACTGATTGGTCTTATCGTAAGTATTACAATCACTTGGGCTGTACAACACTTCACCCATGTATCTTCCTTCCTTCACGGATTTGTAGCAATTGCTTCAACCATTATTATTGGTTACATCGCAAGTATTATACTACCCACGAAGGATAATACTCAACTCGCTGGTTTAACCGTGTGGGACCGAAAACCTAAAGCAAGTAGCGACCAAATAAGCGCACACACAGCAAGTGCTACAGGTAGTAAGTAAAGGACTGCCTTCTGAAGATCTCCCAGTTGGTCTGATAAATGACCTACTATGTAGGGAGAACTTAAGTCACCAAACAGATGTATAACAAATATCGAAGCTGCCATTGCACTTGCTCGCATACCTACTGGGACTGTTTCTAAGATGAGTGTATTGGTTGGTCCTGTGGATAAAAAAATAAAAAACATCGCGAATATAAAAGCTGTTTTAAATATAGTCGGATCAAGTGCTGTAAAAGAAATCAAAGTAAACGGTATAGCAAGTGTAGCACTTAGAGCTAAGATACACGCATAGGCATTACTTCTTTTCTTTTTCCAGTAAGTCCCCCAAAGGCCCCCTAAAAGAGTCGCAACTAAACCTGTGACTACTAAAGCAGAGCCAAAAAATTTATCAGCATCTAACAGTGTTAGGCCCCTGACCCGGTGTAGAAAAGTGGGTCCCCAAAATGCAAAGGCACCTAAAGCAAAAGTTTGAGCTGTATAACCAAACACAACGCGTAAATAATCAGGGCATGAAAGCAGCGGCCTGTATGCACTCAATAATCCTAGTCTAGGTAGTGTAGATATTAAATCGTCACTAGCTCCATCACTTAAACCCCGCTGAGGTTCATTGATATACGCCAACACAGTTAAGAAAAACAATCCTGGTACTGAGGCTAAGAAAAAAGCCGCTCTCCAGCCGTAATGCAGGGCGATGAAACCTCCGAAGAGAAATCCAAGTGCTGAGCCTACAGGAATAGCCGAGTAAAAAAACGATAGTACGTGATTTCTTTTTGATGGGATATAAAGATCTGAAATCCACGCAGGACTAAGTGTTCCATAACTTGCTTCACCTAAACCAACAAGAACACGAAAACAAATAAGCGTATAAAAGCCATGCGCAAAGCCCGATAAGCACGTACCTACACACCAAACAAGTACACCAGATAGGATCAGTCCTTTTCGGCTCATACGGTCACCTAAATAGCCGAAGATTGGTGCTGTCACAAAATAGCCTAGCATAAAAGCAACACCTAGTTCACCTAACTGTGTATCAGTAAGCTTCAGACTTACTTTTATCGGTGTTAAAACTGCCGACAATACGTAACGGTCTAAGTAATTAACCAGATTAAGTCCGGTTAATATGACAAGACTTACTAAAGGAAGTTGAAGACGAGATTGCTTCACTTCCTATAAATAAATTCGCGGTCCTTAGAACTTATAAGCAAGTCCCGAACGGAAACCAGTTTGATTTGTAAAATCAACCTTAGCGGAATAAGTACCAGTAAAGGCATTAGTCACATCGTTGTAAGAGCCATTGAGCATTGGAGAAGCTCCCTTACCGTCGACGTTCTGCTTGTAACCACCTGCTTCTTGATAAAATACGCCCATGTAAAGTCCTGCGCGCTCATTTAAATCGTACTGGACGGTTGCATCTGCAAATACGCCAAAAAGAATAATATTTTTATCGGATGCCACTGTATCAACAATTTGTGGTCCTGAAACAGGCTGCAACACAGATGTGACCGTAAGATTAGTGCCTGTATACAGAAGCGCAGGGCCAGCACTTAAACTGAAGTGTAAACGCTCACGTGGAGACCAAACTAAGACAGGACCTCCACGAAATTCAGCATATGCTCCATGCAACTTCCAATGATTGGTTACACTGGTCGAGCTCACAGCACTGGAAATGCTACGATTTACTGGGGCATTAGATATCAATGTCGTTGTATTAACACTGATTGTAATAGGACTGCCTGCACTATCTAAAACAGGGTTACCGCTTAGGTCTGTTAACGAAACTGATGTACTATTAGCGCCTTCTGTAGAAGGTGCTAACGGAGGTGACTGACCATATAAATCATATGTATCAGTCAATGTAGTTACGTTAGCGCTCACTTTAGTCATATAGGCATCCTGAATATCGTTAATACTCATACCGCCGAATAACTTCCAAGAAAGATTCTTTCCAAAATTAACATTCCCCATATCACGAGACGAGGAGAGCTCCATTCCTAAGGTACCTTTACCTGCAACACTATGCGATAAGGAGTCCTGAGTTTGAGCAGAGTAAATATGAAATTGCATGTAACCATCGGTAGTGACCTGACTACTGGTTGCATACTGCCACTGCTGAGTTTTACCATCACCACGTACTGATACTGACGAGGATGTTCCGTTTCCGTTATCAATTGTTGATGTACGGCCATCTGGATCAACACGTCCGTCATTATACAAACGTACAATGTTAGGTGCGCTAGGATCAGATAAAAATTGAGGTGCCCCTATAATGCCATTACCCGCGAAATGAGATTTAACACCTGAAATGTAACGCATGCCGAAATTCAAATTACTCTTCGGCTGGTAAATGTACTCATCTAAATTACTGAAATCAGGAATTTCAACCGGAGGTTGCTTATTCTTTTGGTCTTCATCATCACCTCCTGCACTTGCTCGGCCTTGGGCGTGCAAGCTACTTACACAAGCGATACTTAAGATACAAAAGAGGCGTAAAAATTTCATGGAGCTGTTAACTAACTGGGACGTCAAATTTCAGAAAAGGTTGCCTAAATAGTGAAGGATAAAGGATTAGGCCGTCAATGAGAGATTATCCCCAAGAGTCACAATGGCACAAGCTACTTATTTAGCCTGATTTCCACTTAAAGACTGTAGTGCTAAGTGGGGGTAATGTCAGTAAAATAGACTGCTCTAAGCCGTCACTAGGAATATCCTCTGACCAGCGCACCCCAGCATTTCCCTCCCCTGATCCCCCGTAATAGGCACTGTTAGAGTTAATTACCTCAGTCCAAGCCCCCTTTTTAGGGACTCCAAGGCGATAACCATGCCGGATGGCACCCCCAAAGTGACCGACGATTAGGAAAAGTGTACTCCAGAAGGGATCTGACCGGACATAGCTGATGGTATTTGCAGCACCGTCTGTACAGGATACCCAACTAAAGCCATGAGGGTTAAAATCATTAAAGCTTAGAACAGGCTCACTGCAGTAGAGCTTGTTTAGATCCCTCACTAAAAGCCGAATGCCTTCGTGATCTTTATACTGAGTTAAATGCCAATCTAAACTGCTATTATATTTCCACTCATGAGACTGACCAAATTCAGATCCCATAAAGAGCAGTTTTTTTCCAGGATAGCACCACATGTGTGCATACAGTGAACGCAAATCTGCAGCTTTTTCTTTGATATTAGACTGCCCCATTTTAATAAGCATGGAGCCTTTTCCGTGGACCACCTCATCATGAGAAAAAACTGTCACAAAATTTTCTGCAAACTGGTACAGCATTCCAAAGGTAAGATCGCTGTGATGATGACTGCGGTGAATCGATTCCTTTGAAAAATATTTTAAGGTATCATGCATCCAGCCCATATTCCATTTGTAATCAAAACCAAGACCACCGTGAGTAGTAGGACGACTGACTTGCGGAAACGAAGTACTCTCTTCTGCAATCATTGTTACGCCAGGATAGTATAAGTGCACTAAATCATTAACGCGTTTTAAAAAATCAATTGCTTCAAGATTTTCCCTACCACCAAAACAGTTTGGTATCCACTGCCCTTCCTTGCGGGAATAATCAAGATAGAGCATTGATGCAACAGCGTCTACGCGCAGACCATCCAAATGATAGCGATCTATCCATGCTAGAGCACTCGCTACGAGAAAGGCTCTTACTTCATTTCTTCCGTAATTAAAAATAAGTGTACCCCAATCCATGTGAGCACCCTGCCTTGGATCGGCATGTTCGTAGAGGTGTGTTCCATCAAATTGAGCTAACGCAAATTGATCACGTGGAAAATGAGCAGGCACCCAATCCAAAATAACTCCAATACCTAGCGAGTGCATGTGATCTACAAAATAAGCAAAGTCCTCAGGAGCTCCAAAACGTTGTGTCGGTGCAAAAAAACCTGTCACTTGATATCCCCACGAACCATCAAAGGGATGTTCAGCTAAAGGCATCACTTCAATATGCGTGAAGCCCATCTCACAAACATAGCTGCCTACCTCATCTGCTAATTCACGGTAAGTTAATATACGGTTGCCTTCTTCGGGTTTTCGTTTCCATGAGGCTAAGTGTAATTCATAAACCGAAACTGGTCTGTCTAATTGACCAGCAGTATTCGTACGATTTTTTATCCACTGCTCATCTGTCCAAGTAAATTCAGTAGGGCAAATAATCGCAGCATTTCCTGGAGATGCTTCAAAGCGTGTCCCATAAGGATCTGTCTTAAGATGAATTTCACCAAACTGATCCCTGATTTCAAATTTGTATAATTCACCCTGTTTTAAGTCGGGAATAAACAATTCCCATACTCCAGAACCTCCCAAAGGCCGCATAGGGTGATATCTTCCATCCCAGACATTAAAATTACCTACTACAGAAACACGTGCTGCAGCAGGTGCCCAGACTGCAAACGAAACCCCTAAAATACCGCCTAAGTTTCGGATATGAGCACCCAGTTTTTGATAAATTCTGTGTTCATTACCCTCATTAAATAAATACAGATCTTGCTCTCCTAGGGTCGGTAAAAAGCAGTAGGGATCAGAGAATTCTCGCACTAGCCCATTTGCATAAGTCGCTTTAAGCACATATTTGAAGAGCTTTTTACGCCTTGGAAGCCAGACTTCAAAGAAACCTGCCTCATCAACTCGCTGCATAGAATAGCCCGTTACGACTTTCTTAGCTTCAGAATCTATGACTTCGCAGTGAATAACATCTTTCAGGAGTGCCCGGACCACAATTCCTGAGGTGTTTTCCCTATGAAAGACATGCATTCCCAGGATAGCATGGGGACTTGAGTGCCTCGCTGTAAGCAACGCTTGGATATCGGCTTGCGGTGTAATCACGTACGTTAAGCCAAGATATTTAATTTAAGAGATTCATTCAAGGCCGAACGTACATGCTTGCCTGCTTGAGGAAGCAAGTTTTGGCTGCACGTAGTGAATTTGCGTACCGTACTCGTTGCTTTTACAGTTTGGGCCTTAATCGGCCAAGGCCGTAGTGCGCCCTTACCTGAGGCCAAGCTCACCCCACCTACCCAGAACTTTCCAGTCATCACAGGGGACGACGCTGAATTTAATGGCGAACAAGGAACTGACACCGTGTCCGGCCATGCTAAATGGAAAGGCAAATGGAAGACTAACGATTTGTTACTTACTGCAGATAAGATTATCTACGATACCCGCAAGGATGTACTTATTGCAGAAGGCAACGTAACGATGACCAGTACTGACGAGCGCCTTCTTGCAGACCGGCTCGAATACCACCGCAAAGACGGCTCATTGGTCGTTAACTCAATTCGAATCGGAAAATTTCCAATCTATATTGAAGGTACAAGTGCTATCGGAAACTTTGAACTTATTTCAATCAAAGACGCAACGGTTAGCTATACTGATCCAGGTGAGTGGAAACCTTCGATTCGCGCAAAAGAAATCATTTACTCTCCAGGTCACTACATTCGCACTATTGACGCTTTCCTAGGGCTAGCAGGATCTAAATTAATTCCCATTACTACCCTGCGCCAAGATTTAACTCAGGCAATTGCAGCCAACTACTTTTCCTTTGAATTAGGGTACCGTTCTTCACTGGGAGCCATTGTTGATGTTGGTTTTCATGTACCTGTTTATACAGGATTTAAAGTAGGAGCTAATCTTGGACTCTACAGTGCTAGAGGCATCATGTTTGGCCCGAGCGGATCATACGCTTCAGAACAAGGTAATAATGAATATTCGGGATTTTTAAAAACGGGATTTATTCACGACTATGGTAATCGGAAAGTCGACATCCTAGGAAAACCTATAGAAGCAAATCGGGGATACGCACAGTGGCAGCATCACGAGCAAATCGGGGAAGATATCGCACTCAACGCAGATATTAACTGGTGGAAAGATTCAGAAATTATTCGCGACTTTAATCAAAAAGAATTTTACCCCATACAAACACCAGACAGCACTTTGGAGGCAACCTATTCAGGAGAAAACTACTTTGCGTCTGCCTTCATGCGTCTTAATCCCAATACTTTTGAAGATGTAATTCAGCGCTTACCTGAAATTCGTTTTGATATGCTTCCTACTGCCATAGGCAGTGGAGTCTACGAACGCCTAAATTCAAGTATCGCTAGTTTACGAGATACACCACCTAAAGGTGCAACCTTAGCGAGTAATCGTGCTGACGTATTTTATCAACTATCTCGCCCGATTAATCCTACCTCTTATTTCAATTTCACTCCTGTAGTTGGAACACGTCTAACTGAATACATGGATACGCAAGGTGCTATAAAGAAAGGAAGTTACCTAAGGGCTTTAGGTGAAGTAGGCTTTGATTCACAATTACGCTCGAGTGGTATTTTTGATTTCAATAGTCCACTTTGGGATATTAATGGAATCAGACATTTATTTACACCTACATTAAGTTACCGCTTTGTCCCTGACGATTCTTCGAGTGATAAATACATTCCTTTAATTGATAGGCGAACCTACATGACATATCTGCAACCCATAGAAATTGGTGATTTGCGCACAGTGGATCAAATTCCCCACGAAAACACATTCCGGTTAGGTTTAAATAATACGATTCAAACACGTGATACTCAGTATGGTTCACGTGATTTAGCTACGATTAATATCGTAGGTGATTTTTATAATAATTCCCGAAGTAATGAGGTAGGCCACTCAAATATACACAGTTATGTTACCCTAACTCCTGCACGCTGGATCGAAATCGACTCTCAGCAAATTTTTAGCCCTACAGATTTCCGCATCCGTGAATTTGATGGAGGGATTAGATTAAAAAGTGGCGACAAGTGGAGCTTACAGCTCGCGAGTGATTTCGTAAGGCATGAAAATAACGATTATTTAGCACGGGTGACCTACCGCTTTAACGAACAATTTGAAGCCATCGGCCTTCTTGAGTACGGAGCTAGGCAACACATGTTCAATCAACGAGCAATTTCTGTAGTTCAAATTTTAGCAAACACGTGGAGACTGGAATATCGCATCACCGATAACGATGGCCCGAGTCGTGAAGGCCATTTCAATTTCCAATTCTTGGTTGAAGCAGTTCGCTTCTAATAAAGAAGCGCTTAAGCTAACACCACTGTCATGGACCATTTTTCAATCCATAGTCGTACCTTTTTAGGTATGCTCGATTCACTCGAAGCACATTGGCATAACGATACCAGTTTGCCTGCAAGGATTGAGCGCTTGATTAAATCCGACAAGCGTCTTGGCTCGCGTGATCGTAAACTTTACAGAGAGCTTATCTACACTACCCTGCGTTTTTTACCCTGGGTTGAGCCGCTATTAAATTCTAATCGAGAATTAGCCCTACAAGTTATCGCATGGCTCTCAGACGACATTCCAGCAACTCTTCACTTCAAAAAAGATGCAACCTTAGGCTGGCCTAGTAGTGGGGATAGTTTCTTAGCAAAGCAGAAAGTGATTTGCGAAAAACTTAACCTTACAAGTCTTCCTTCTTTACTCCCAGAGTGGCTTAAATTTGAAGCTCCTGAAGCATTCGAAGTAGACCATTACACAAGCCTTAATCAAAGAGCACCGCTATGGTTACGTTTACAAACAACTGATTTAAATCGAGTATTTGATGAATTTAAAACGCTTGGCTGGACTTGGAAATTAAGTACTCAACTGCCAGGTGCTATTAAAATGGAAACCTACGGTGACGTTTCTAAATCACAAGCCTACCTAACAGGCCTAATTGAAATCCAAGATATTGGCTCTCAGCTTATTTTAGAATCTATTGGCATACTTAATTCCGAAAAATGGTTAGATGCCTGTGCAGGTGCAGGAGGTAAAGCATTGCAGCTCGCCTGCCTTTTAGGCCCACGGGGTAAAGTAGAATGTTTCGATATTAGGGCATCTGCCCTGCAGGCGCTCAATGAGCGTGCCTACCGCGCTGGGCTATCAAGTCGTATTAAAACAATATCAAAGCCAGAGGGTACTTACGACGGAGTCTTAGTGGATGCCCCTTGCTCAGGCTCAGGAACCTGGAGAAGATCCCCACACTTAAAATGGATAACCCAGCCTTTAACGATTACCCAGTACGCCCTAAAACAGGCCGAGATACTAAGTAATGCCTCAAGTCACGTTAAAATAGGTGGACGCCTTGTGTATGCAACCTGTTCACTTTGTAAGGCCGAAAATGAAGCCGTAGTAGACACTTTTTTAGTTAAACACCCTGATTTTTCACTCGCTGGCTTTGCAAACTCCCATTCCGGGGTAAATCGTAATGTAGGCCTTCTATTTTGGCCCGACTTATATGACGGGGATGGTTATTTTGTAGCCTCACTTTTAAAGATTCGTTGATTTTTTAGTTTGCGGATAATGCAGAGCTTTAAAGACTCTTAAGTCACCGTGGTTCCCGATTCTGATACTCGCATAAAGCTTCCCGTTTTCGAGGGGCCCCTTGATCTACTCCTTTTTCTTATAAGGAAAAATGAGTTAGACATTTACGATATTCCAATTGAGTCAGTTACACGTCAGTACATCGCGGCCCTGCATGCGATGCGGGAACTCGATCTAGATTTAGCCGGTGAATTTTTTGTGATGGCAGCGACTTTGATGGAAATCAAAAGCCGCATGTTACTACCTAAGGGACTGCACGCAATTGATCCAAATGCAGACGATGATAATATGGATCCGCGTTGGGAACTGGTCTATCAACTTCTGCAGTACAAAAAATTCAAAGAAGCTGCGGATAAATTAAATGAATTAAGTATCACGCGCCAAAATTTAATGGACCGTTATGTCTCGGCACGTGCAGAGAATACACTCGATAGGCCGCTACAAGCTCTAGGACGCATTGATGTATGGAATACCTTTAATTTAGTGCTACGCCGTCTAGCTGAAAAATTAGTAGTTGGAGAAATTCAGGATGAAGTAGTCACCGTCTCTGACCAGATGGAATGGCTCATGGGTCGCATTAAAACAGAGCATACCTTTATTTTCTCATCGTTATTTCCTGAAGGCGTAACTCTACGCAGACTAGTCGCTACTTTCCTAGCGATGCTTGAACTCACTCGTTTAGGACAACTTCGCTTACGCCAAAATGAAGCTTTCACAGATATTCATTGTGAAGCTGTGGGCGACAAAGCTCCCACTCTAGATCTTCAAGCTGTAACTGTTACAATCGAATGACAAAGAAAACGACTAAGCCTAAAGAACCCCAAGCAGGTCTTCTCGGTGTTGGCCTAGATAACACAGATGGCCACAAACGCATCACCCAGGGTGATAAATTTGCTATTGTAGGAGGTTCCTCAGAGACTCATGAGAAGATGACAGAGACAGTACTTAAGACTTTTGAGGAATTAAAAACCCGAGGAAAACACCTTGAGGCTGTAGAACCGCAAGAACTTGCAGAAATTATCCATAAATCTTCTCCACGTTGAGCTAACCAGAGTTGCACTTTAATATAATTTAGCTTAAATACTATTATCATGTCAGAAAAAATTAGCCATCTCACAGCAGACACATTTAAAGCAGCAGTTGCAGCATCATCCACGCCTCTGCTCGTAGATTTCTGGGCACCGTGGTGTGGACCATGCAAAGCCATTGCTCCAATTCTCGAAGAACTCGCGATTGAATATGGCACCAAGCTCACTATCGCTAAAGTGAATATTGATGACCACAGCTCTATTGCCGCTGAATATAATATTCGCGCTATTCCAACGATGCTTCTATTCAAAGACGGAAAACTTGCAGAACAAATCGTTGGCATGCTACCTAAGGCTACCCTTAAAACAAAGCTAGATCCAGTCGTTGGATAAGACGTTAAGTTGCCTTTTATAAGGCAACGCCAACCGAGAAAAGAATCGCAAATAAGGCAAGTAACTTTCCTGTATCCCCAAGTAGCACTATTTGCTCTTGGGGATTTTTACTGTCTCTTAGTCGCTTAAAATGAGAGGCTGCCAGTGGAGCAAGAAGTAGAGGCAGCAAGACTATCGCGGAATAACCCATTCGCCATAAAAGGATAGGGACTAAAAAAGAACCTAAAAGAGAGAGCGCATATTGGGCCAATGAAAAATTCCGGCCAAAGCGAACGACTAAGGTACGTTTACCCGATATAGCATCACTTTCCATATCACGGTAGTTATTTACGACTAAAATATTGGAAGCTAATAGCCCCAAAGGAATTGCTGCGAGTAATGCATCTAACGAGAGATGACGGGTCTGTACAAAATAAGTGCAGTCAACTGCGACTAATCCAAAAAAAATAAATACAAAAAGATCACCAAGCCCAAGATAAGCTAAGGCGTAAGGACCTGCGGTGTATAAAACGCCGCAGAGGATACTTGATAGCCCAACTACGATCATCCAAGGGCCACCGCGGCTCACAAGTCCTAGTCCAAGGATAAATGCTGCTATAAATACAAGGGCTGTTGCACTGCGCATAGCCCTAGCACTTACCCAACCCGATGCTACGGCACGCTTAGGCCCAACCCGGTTTTCACCGTCTGTACCTTTAATAAAGTCAAAATAATCGTTAGCAAAATTAGTTCCTATCTGAATAAGTAAAGCAAACCCAAGACATATGATTGCTGCAGGTAAATCAAAGCACTTCGCCTTAAAGGCTAAGGCGGATCCTACAAAGACTGGAGCTACAGCTGCAGTGAGTGTTCTAGGACGAGTCGCTAAAAACCAAATTCTAAATTTCCCAGGTATTTGATTTGAACTCATCGAATCGCAAATCCTGTAAATAACGGTACCTCTAGGCCTGAGAGCTGGGGTAAACGCTCTACGATATCACGGTTCGTTTTCTTAATAAAGTGAGCCATCCTCTCTTCAACTGCAGAAATAAAAGACTCCAGTTCGGCATGTTTACCTTCGGCTTCAATATGCACCCTACCGTCGGCTAGATTCTCAACATAGCCGGATACCTCAAATTCACGGGCTACCTCCAAGGCGGCATAGCGAAAGCCTACCCCTTGAACCCTGCCTTCAAAATAGGCGTGAGCATGATACACGTCTGCCATATATGACTTTCTAGCAAAAATAGGCTTTAAAGCAACCTATCAAGCAGACCTTAACTTAAGAATAAACTGCGATTTTAATTTGCTTTTTTCAGCATCTAAAGCTTCTTAGAAAGGAGCTAATGGAAAATTCTGATTCCGACATTCCTTCAGATAATGATTGGGAAGACCGCGGTGAACTCGCGTGGAACGAATTTGACTGGGAACGCTACCTTAGGGAGCAAGAAAATGCCATTACTCGGTATGTTGAATTCTATGCTAAAGTCATAGAACGAATCGATCGTATTGACGTTGTTGCTGAGAAAATGGGCTGGGAATCAGCTGAATCTCTCGAGCAAGAAAGTGAAGCAGATGAAGCAATGGCTGAGTTTGAGGAGTCAGTCGACTACGTCGATGACGATGATGTGTACACCCTGCATAAGAATCCCGTCTATATTTCAACTAAGGGACTGTATTCAGGGCTGCGTAAACCTTGGGAGCTACTCAGCACGGACGCTTCAAAGATACCTACCCCACTTGCAATGAGCTATATGGCTAATCTGCATCTTGGGGAAGAACAGGCCATTCAAGGTATACATGCTCTCGATTTTGGTGATTATGCTATGGCTATTAGTCTCTTTAAGAGGGCCTTAAGTCTTGTAAATAACACCATGGGATTAATCAGTGAGGATAAGACGCAAAGTTACCCTGAGATTAAGGCATATGCACAGATTGCCCTTCCAAGACTGTTCGATCTTCGTGAAATTTGGCTACGTGTCATTAATGAATGCCGCAAGGAACTAAAACGCCCCATTGACGAAGAGAACTAAGCCTTAATGGGCAAACTCTCGCAAGTTAAGGAGGTCAATGCCTCAAACAGTGCATACCTAATTTAGAGATTTAGGTATATAATTAATTCACTGTCATTTAAATGATCGGGAAACTTAATAGCTGAACTAGAGGCAGTGATTTGGCTTTCAGCTATCTTCAGCTTAACGTTTACGACAAAACCAGATCTTCACGGCCTGTGGTTTTAATATGCATTGATAAGTAATACTTCATGTACGTTTTCTGTATCTTAGCAAAGCGAGGTGTTCGTTATTCAACTTTAAGAGAATATCACTTACAAAAGTTAATTCCTTATGCTTAAGTTTACATTCCTCTGAATCGCCTGTCATACCTTCGGCTGATTTTATAATAGGTATGAGTTTTGCTCTTACCAAATCAGAGACGCAAATAAGCTCATCTAATGTGAAATTAATATTAAATTTTTCTATGTATTCTTGTTTCATGTAAATTAACTAATGTATTTTTATGGGCTACTTACTTCATAGATTTCTATGAGTGCATTGCCCATCGTTCCACCAACACCAGATACCTGCACTGTATATGCACCAGCTGGAAGCGTTAAGAGTACGGCTGAATCTGCTGAAGTACTCGGTAGAGCAAAGGCACCAACTTGTGTCATAGCGGAAGATAGTATAGATCCACCACCCCACACTGTATTAGAAGCAACCGGATTACCTGCTGAATTATACACAGTTAGTGTAGGTTGTAATAAAACACCTGTTACTCCGTAAGCCACTAAGCTTGGTCCTACTGCTCGAATTAGAACTGTTTCTGTTGTTTTCCCGGTGATTACAAATCCACCCGTCATAATTGATGAACCAGAACCGACCATACCACGTGCTGAAATATTTAATAGCCGTGATGTAGCACCAGCCTGATCGGCATCGTAGATTTCAACCATTGCTGCACCTGTTGAACTATTAGCGCCAGATACAATTGCTGTATATGCACCACTAGGCAGACTTTGTAATAAAGCTGTATCAGATGATGTAGTTGCTAACGGGAATGCACCTACTTGGGTGAAGGTATTAGATAACGTTGAAGATCCACCCCAAGCACTATTTGATGCTAATGGCGTACCAGCAGTATTGTATAGCGTGAGTACAGGACTAGCTAATACTCCTGAAACACCGTAGGTATTGAGTGCTGGAGCAACGCCTCGTAGCAGTAATGATTTTTCTGCTGATCCGGAGGAAACAAATCCAACGACTAAGTTAGATGCACCTACTACTGAACGAGCTGATAAGTTATATAATCGATCTTTAGTGATAACATTTAGTACTGCAGAGGAAGTGGATGTACCACCTGCATTCATTGCTGTAACAATGTAGGTGCCAGCATTTGCCTCAATTGCACGAGCAACTGTGTATGAAGATGATGTAGCACCAGCAATTTGCTGGCCATTTAAGTACCACTGATAGGTAATTTGCCCAACTGCAGTCACATTTGCTGATAAGGTAAAACTACCTCCAGTCACAACGGATTGATTAATAAGCTGTGCAGAGAATAGTGGTGGTGCAGGTAATTGATTTACCGCTAGAGTTAACTGGTTACTTGTCGCGCTACCATAGTTATTGGTTACTGAAACTGTATAATTTCCTGAATCTTTTAGCTTTATGCATAGTGGACATCACTTGCACCTCTTCTTGAGTTTTCAGGTATTCTATACAGAAAAAGCCCCTTTTGGCCGCTTCACACTTTATAATGGCTACTCATTTTAGAGAATTAAAGAATTTACGAACACGCTTGCCTGCAGCCCAGAGACTCTCCAGAACATATTTCGATGGTTTTAAGCCAGCATACTTCGATACGCTTATCATAGGCCTCCTCAGACGAGCCCAAGGTAGCGATTTATGCTGTTTCTATAAACAATCTGGCAATGGTACTAAGTGCGAAACCTAGCACTTACGTAAATCACTGCTAATCAACTGTGGAGGGGTGCCTGAGTGGCCGATAGGGACGGTTTGCTAAACCGTTGTACGGGTAAAACCGTACCGGGGGTTCGAATCCCCCTCCCTCCGCCAGTTCGCTAAGGTGTCATCGCCAAATCTGGGCTGATACTAATGTTATCTAATATGGTTTTTGAACCATGCCTAAATCAATTAATTGGAGCATTAAATCCGATACTAATTCGCTG
>Ga0304728_1000039_pt1 | contig 97491 bp, 92 predicted proteins | sample C_130625_MF_Meta_FD_190476 | JGI IMG/M metagenome (GOLD analysis project Ga0304728, IMG submission 190476) | Freshwater microbial communities from Lake Croche, Canada to study carbon cycling - C_130625_MF_MetaG (v2) (version 2) | ecosystem: Environmental > Aquatic > Freshwater > Lake | place... | reverse complement strand
CTTGGCCTCAAACTTGGATGGGCCTTTTACAAATGGAATACTGAAAAGTATTGGCAGGAAGAGGACAAGCTTTGGAATTCACTAGATGAAAAGAAAGAAAATACTGATAGGATCGCAAAGCTCTATGATGTTCCCGTTGATATGATTCATTCACAAGGAAACAATCATAAATCAAAAAACAAATAGTGGAGAATACAATGACCAAATTCAATCTTTACCCAACAAAAACAAGTGTATTGGTAGAAAATTTCCATGACACAATTTCGCTCACAATTGAGACAGCGGGATCAAGTCCTGAGCGGCACTACTTCGATACAGCAGAGGACGCTACAGAGTTTGCTGAGGCCATTCTGAGAAAGATTAGCGAGCATAGAGTGTCAAAGCACAAATAAGAATCGCCCATAACCATCTCTCAGATTATCCCCAGAATACATATAAAACAATAAGAAAGAAATAACATGATAAAAGAATATGGCATAAAAAAAGAAACTAAAATCGGCAAGCATAACCTCACACTAATGCACTCAGTAATCAAAAAACCTGATTCTCTGAGATCATTTGGCATTGAGTTCATTCGCTCAGACTCATTTATGCCTGACAGCAGAGATATAACGTCTTGGTTTTATACTATGAGTCTTGACCTGTGGAAGTATGTATTCAAGATTTCATTTAGAAAGAATAAATAAAACATAACGTAAATAAAGAATAAATCCAATTGTCAATCCAATTGTGAGGTGGTTCAAATAAAGAATGTGAGGTTGTTCACCTATCCACCCCCCTCCACATCCTCCCACTTTCTCCCGTGTATATAATAGGTGAAGAGTAAAGTATTCATACTTATAAGTAAAATATTCAATCTGAAAGGAATTATGACCGTATTATTTGTAGTTGTAGGTGCAGTGATGGTATTCTGTGCAGCTAAGGCATAAGTAAAGTATTTGTCCGATTTATACTTGACAAATGAAAAAAGTATGATAAAATCAAATATATTGTATTCTCTTATAAAATAAAAACCTTTATTTTGCAGGGAAAAGACTAGGATTATCCCTAGTGAAATATACTAATATATATAAAGTAAAATATTCCTCTTTATATAATGTAAAAAGTATCCGGGTAAACTACTGAAAAGTAAAGAAAACCCTGAATACATCACCTTTCTCTGTTTCCATTTTATAGGCTTTTTGCTAAACCTTTACTTTTTGTATTGGTTTTGTTGCTATATTGAAGGGTGGGAGGGCGGAACAAAGACTATCCATTGCATTGGTAAATCCTTTACTAAACCTTTACTTGACTTCATATGGGTCCATCTGTATAGTTGTTCTTGTTGATGGAGCTAGCCCATCGGCCATGTAGTCAGACCGGCGACGGTCGGTTAGAGGACTAACGAGAGTCGGTAGCAATCTCGTAAAACAAACCGTGAAGAGATGCCACGCTAACATAGGTGCGAGTGCAGTGGATAGACGACTATACAGCTATCATGGGTTCGGAACTCAAGGTAGAGAGTGTCCAAGAAATAGATAATAAACAATCTAGTAGCTACGGGCCGGGAGAGGAATTTCACAGTTCCCCAATCCCGGCCCTTTCTTTACCTAAGTTTTACTTTTGATATAAAGTATTTGGATATAATGCAGGGAGGGCGGGCGGACAGAGAGGGAATCAAAGTTTTACCTGTTCTTTACTATTGGTTTGCTAGGATGCGCTTATGACTATTCACAAAAAGAAATACTCAGAGCAGGATATAATTGACGCTTTGCGTAAATGCGCAAAGGATTTGAATGATCCAAAATTTGGCATAAAAAAATATGTCGAATGGAGGCGTGAACAAAAAGGCAGCTATCCTAGCGGGCCTCTAATTGCCAATAGAAGGTCATTCTCAGACACAAAGAAATACGGTTGGACTAGTTGGAAAATAGCTGCCGGTTTGCCCTGCTCTGAACAACCTAAAGGTTTTGGAGAACAAACGATTGACGATACGACAATATGTCGCGCAATCGCCCGTATCGAAAGTAAGGTTGGTAGTTTCCCAACTATGGGAGAATACAATCAACTGAAAACAAATAATGACCCGTCAGATAAAACACTTATCGCACGATACAAGTCATGGACGCAAGCTCGCGGATTTTATCTTTTATGGAAGAAGGAGAATTCGACTACCAAATGGTATGTAGATATTACCGTTGAATAGTTTTACTTAGTCTTTACCTAAGACCTGCTACGATGTGTTCATCAACCAATCGAAGGAGATGTAATGAGCATTACTAAGCTGATTCCTTGCGAAGACTGTGGCGAGGATGTTCTAGTTACAGGCAACGTAATGGATGACTTTGATGGATGGGTATGTAACGATTGTGACAAGAAGAACAACCCAGAAGATTACGAAGATTAGCAAAGTCTTTACCTAAGATCTGCTAGAGTGTGAAACACAGTAAATCAACCCGGAGGTAATCAAATGACTGATTTTGATAAACTTATCAACTCGCTTGAATGGAATACAGTTGGCGAGCTAATGACTTGGGCTAACAGTCGCGGCATGGATGTAGGTGAAGATGGCGAAGGCGGCCTGCTTATCTACACTAACCTTGCTGCTGACGAGCATGAGTCACTCATTCCAGTTGAGATGATCGCAGAGTAGGTTTTACTCTCTCTTTACTTAGCACCTGCTAAGGTAGTAACCACAGTAAATCAACCGAAGGAGAATCACATGAAGTTCTTCAACCGTCGTAACAAGATCGAAGCAGCACCTAAGTCTTTCTATGAGCTTGCTCAGGAAGCAGAGGCGCACGAAGATTGCCTCATTCTGGTAGCGGTGCCTAAGACACCGTTCACGCCAGATGAGTCAGAGATCAACGAAGATGATCTGGGCCGCGTGATCTATGAGGCGATTGGCGATTACTTTGCCAACCTCCAGACTCAGAACCCCGATCAGATCGAGATTTGGGAGCTTCAGGACGAGACCGCATAAAGTTTGCCGTTTGGTTGAGCGGCACGGAGGGGGCTGAAATGCCCCCTCCATTCCTTTACCCGCTCTTTACCAAGCGGTCGCTATAATGATGGGTGGGCGGGAGGACAAAGCAGTAAAAACATTGAGAAAGTTTTACCAAACCTTTGCTTCCAATATCAAATCATTTGATACAGTGTGTAACACAAGGCAATCAACCAACAAGGAGAAATCCAATGCCAGAGACTAAGACAACCAAGACCACCAAGCACCACCGCACAATCTTCGGTGAGGCCAACGCCGCCACTGTAATGGCAGCAATCAAGGCGCAGAAGGGCCAAGCAACGGCCATGAGCCTTGAGGTTGCCCCGTCATTCATGACGCGGATGCAGAAGGCCGGTCTGGTCAAGATCACGGGCAAGGTCAAGAGCGAGAAGCGTGGTCGCCCCGCTCACTACTACGGCCTGACAGACAAGGGCCGCAGGTTCGCAGCAAAAGCGTAGCAAGCAAGAGCGGAGGGGGTGCCAATCGCCCCCTCCAATCTTTTGCCATATCTTTACTTTGCCGCCGCCGTTTGGCGATACAATGACAGGGTGGGCGGGACGGATCAGACAAATACATCTTTACCTTTCCTTTACAATCTACCTGATAAGGTGTAGACCATGACAATAGATGAACTTAGACAAATCGTTAGAGATGCAGCATTTGAGTATAGGCGCATTGAGCGCAACATTCATATGCTTGAAGCAGCGGGCGAGGATGCCACAGCAGAGCGTCAGAAGCTCGCAGAGACCGCAGAGCGCATGAAGGCCGCTAATAGGCAGATGTTTGCCCTAATGGAATCTGATCCAGAGGCCGCCGCCGTAGATGCACAGACACAAGCAGAGCAGCGCGGTCGCCGTGAAACAGATGATCCGTATGGTCAGACTCGCGGTTGGGGATCATAAAGCTTTACCTTTCTTTTACCTAGCAGGTGCTAGGATGGTTACATCAACCAAATGAAGGAGACAGCATGACCCGCAAGCACTTCCGTATTCTGGCAGACGCACTAGGCCGCGATATGTGGGATCCATCAACCACTAGGCCATTCACTGAGGATGAGGTCAGAGAGCGTTACGGATATACGATACAGGCCATGTACGAATGCAATCCGATGTTCAATGGTCAGAAGTTTGTAGATGCGATCCTTGAAATCGTAAACAAGCATCAGAATATCCTGAACGAAGTATAGAGATCATAGGGGCAAAGGGTAAAACCTTTGCCCTTTCTTTACTCATTGCCTGCTAAGATGATTCCATCAACCAATAGGAGGAACGGCCAAATGCCAAAGACCAAGATCATCCACGACCCGACAACACTCATCAACAACATCATGGACATGGTTCACGATGCACAACAGGAAGCATGGGCGTTGGTTCATAGCCTTGACGAGACAGACTACATCAAGAACGAAGCTATCTCATCCCTGCACGACCGGCGCAGGGATGCAGTAGACGCAGCAGATGACCTACTGCGAGATGCACTGACGCAACTCAACGTAGCATTCAACCTCAGCGTGAACATCGACAATAAGTAAAGAGATAGTAAAGGGGCAGGGCATACTAACCCTGCCCCCACTATCATACCAATAGTAAAGGTATGGTAAAGCCTGAGGATCTTTAGGAGTCCCTATTGTAGCTTGGGATAGGGTAACCCGCAGTCTTCTTTTTATCCCCCTAGGCGGGGGATTTTGTATATTTTAGCTAATTCGGTCAGAACTAAAGCTTAATGCGCTAACCTTTAGTTTGTTGGGTCCCTTTTTGCGTTTGCACAGAATCGTAAACTTTTGAAAAAATAATATAAATTTTTTCCTATAGGCTATTTGCAAGATGTAAATTAGGGTCCCCTTTCGCCACGCATTAGCGGGTCCCTTTTAGGGTCCCATAAATAAAAATAAAAAAGGGTCCCATAAAGGGACCCTTAGAATAAAAAGATTGGTTAGAGGTTAGTAGTTGTTTCGCCAGTAGTACATTACAATGTCTTCTGGGTGCTCGTACTGATCTTCATCCCACGCATCTTCTGCTTTATCTAATAAAGCTTGGCAAGCTTCTCCAAAACGGCCACCGTCTGCCTCTGCTGCTTCCATTGCCATGCTTTCCCACTTTTGACGAAAAGCATCGCCATCAAAAGATAAAAGCTTGAACGACTTGTTTTTGAGTGACTCATGCGAACTATGGTATTTCATACAAATTATCTACACGATTCCTCCAGTTAATTAACATGGAAAAGAAAAAAGCATCTTACGAGGCTAAGTTCAAGAAGTACAAGCAGGGTCTGCGCGATAAAGGCGTTTCTAAAAAACACAAGCCGTAATTCGCCCAATCTTGCCCGCCTGCGGAGCAGGCTTTTTAGATTGCCTTCTACGGGCCTCTGATGACGCCTATGCCATTGTAGCCCTTCTTAAAGCTCCATATGTTGCCGTATTCCGTTCGGTCTACCCTTTCCTTCAGAATTACCCCTACATGCTTTCGGTCTTTCCTTCGGACATATATTGTTCGATTCGCAACTGGATGCCATCCCTTCGGCTCAAATGGAACCTCAATGAACCACTTGCCTTGCCTTCGGACAAACCTAGCTCCGGAATCTTGCTTGAGTGTATTATTCATGGCCGCAGTATAGCACAACCATCACCACTTGTATTTAATAATTAAATACATTGATAAATCAAAACTGAAATCGCCTATGTTTGCGCGAGAGGGTGTATTTTTTCAAACAACGAAGGGTAATTAGTATGAGTTATAAACTTGATGAAACTCTTGATTCTGTTCTTAGAGATCAAATGATTGCCGGAGGGGTACCTGAAAGTGAGGTTGCTCCAAGCATTAAAGATATAGAGGAAGCTATGGATAAGCGACTTAAAAACAGCAATTTTGGCAACGAAGAGTTCACTGACGAAGATTACGCTAGCGTCAAGCCTGAACTAAACAATAAACTGCGCGAGTTAATTAAGCATATGCGAGACGCAGGCGTTCCGCATCAGGAGATCATGAATCAGGTGCAAGAGATTATTGAGTCCTCTATTGCCGCAAATAAGCACATGGCTTATAGCGAAGGCGGCAATTGGTTTACCGGCAAGGGTAATTGGTGCGAGGACTGCGTAAATGCTGGCAAGGCTCCATGGGGTCTTCGTCCTGTGCAAAAACCACTGCCTGAAAATGTTCAGATTGCTTGTCGTGGATGCAATAATCAAGAGGGCGCACTTAATCGTGACTTTGGCCGCAACCTTATTCAAAAGCGCGGTCCTAAGCGCAGGAGCAGCGACCTGTCAGTTTATCGCTCTAGCGTTCCTGATGAGCATCTTGGCTGGCATCAGTCTAATGATAATCTTGGAAGCTCTTATTACACTCTTAGACTTACTGGAGAGCAGCTTTCTAACATTACCGGCGCTTTAAGGGTTTTCCTAAATCAAATTGGGGAAAGCAATCCTCAGGGCGCTCAAATTTTAGAGGCCTTAGAAGCACTTAAAACAGCAGAATATGATGCAGCCGGATCAGGGCTAGATGATATTCCAACAATGCCTGAATATTAATGCGACACTTTTCTTTATTTGACGGCTCCGATGATGAGCCTATTCGCAAAAAGGCAGATAGTGAGAAAGAGAATACTTACTACACTATTGATTTTGAAAACCGCGAAGGGCTTATGGGTCTTTTGTCCATCATTCAGTTTGCTTCTATTCTGCTAGGCGTCGATCAAGAGAAGCTTAATCCTTTAACAGATTACATTGCTAACGCTATTTCTAGCGATAATAATACAATTAGATTAAATGCAGAAGAGCTTGATACGCTCATTAACGCTTATAATAAAACTTGGGATCTTTACGAAGAAATTGGCGAAAAAGAATTTATCAATCAGTGGGGATCCATTGTTGATGAAAGCGGATCAGGCCTAGATGATATGGCAATTGCAGGAGATGCTATGTTTGATGCTAAGCCAGAGCCAAGTTCTATGGCTGATCTTGAAAACATTCCTACTATGGAAAAGAATCCAGAGGATCTTGCAGAGGGAGAGAACCCAATGGGCAGTCAGGCCGAAGATATATTTGGCGAAGTGCCAGAGCTATCTGAAGCCCCTGAATATAATCCTGAAGGTGAATCTCGCCCTCCCCTTTTTGAAGGCTGGCAGTTTGAGCAGAATCCTGCTTTAGACGAACAAGAAGATGTTCCTCATTCAATTCCTCCCGCTACCCCAGCAGGTCAGGCAAATATGCTGCAAAAGCATTTTGATATTCCGGCTGTAGAGCATCCACTTGGCCCAGACGAAGGTTTTGATCCTCGTAAAGCATCTGAAGAAAAATCACCAGAATTTTATACATCTGGCAGTTTTGTTAAGGGTCCAGATGGTAAGTGGCTTGTAGCAATTAATCCATCTGGCGGTCAGCGCGAGCCTATGCCCGGTGATTGGGCTGAAATTGTTCAAAGGACTAAGAGTTTTAATCGTCCTGTACCTCTTACTCTTGTAGAGGATATGGGCGGCGCTTGGTCATTTAAAAATGGGCATCATCCAAGCATTTAAAAGCCGCAAGTGCGGAATTAAATATGCGTCTGCTTATGCTGCCGCTTATGAAGCATTTAATCATATTGGCAGATGGGATTTTTTCAAATGCCGCAAATGCAAAGCTTGGCATATTAAGCAGAAATAAATAAGGGCCGCATATAGCGGCCCTTATCATTTGTTATCTTGTATTGCTTAGTATACTGGACGAACGTCAACGATACTAAACGAAGTACCTGATGCAGGTGCAATAACAACGCCAACAGGAATTTGATCCTTAGTAAGATCTGCAAACCTAATTCCTGCCAATCCGGTTGTACCAGCAGCGGCGGTACCATTCAAAAGGCCATAGAAAGGAACATTTGGATCTGAAATGTCAAGATACATAAGATCGTTTCTAAGGTTAGAGGTACCAGCAACAGGAATAGCAATAGATGCGGTTCCTGATTGAGAGCTAGTAGAAGCGGGGCTTCCTGTGCCAGCAATGGTGAACGACGTATTAGTTCTAGCGGTAATAAGACCAGTAGTGTTATATGTTGTTGTACCAGTGATGCCAGTAATTGTTACATTTTGACCAACAACAAAGTTGTTAGTGGCAGTGTAAGTCCAAGCAGTTGAAGTACTTGAGGTTGCCGTAACCGATGCAGTTGGCAATGCACTCGCAGAAGCAACTGGGTAAAGAACCTGATTGTCTGCATTACGAATCTCGCCAGCGCTAGCAGTCAGAGGCTGATTGGAACTTGCAAAAGAACCAAGGCCGGGCTTAAGGCCAGTATTAACCTGAAGGTCAGAGTTTGCACTAGTAATAGAACCAGTAACATAAATTGCTCCAATTGACGAGTGATAAGCAAGCTCCTTAGCGGATACGGGATCGTTCAAATCAACGTAAACGTTATTTACCGACCTAACAACCTGCTTACCAATACGAACATTTTGCGAACGGTTAAACGCACGGACTGGAAGGTAATCAGCAGTGTCACGAACATCAATACGCCTGCTAATTGCTAAATCAGAAACGGCAATGGTAGCAAGTGGAAATTGAGTTGCCGAAGCAATAGTAGGGGTAATAGCAGTAGCGGCTGCAAGAACGGCTGTACCAGTAATAACCTTAAATGTTGACGAACTTGTATCGTAAACAACAAGGTCGATGCGCTTGTAACCAGTAGCTGCAAGAGCAAGGGGGGTTGAGGATGAACCCGTGCCCGTTACCGAAGCGCCTACGACAGAAACGTAAGCACTATTAGCATAAGTTGTAACGCCAACGGTGCGATTTCTGTATACACCAGAAGATACCGTTACTGTATCATACGCGGCAGTTGTAGTAGACTGAGTAACTTCTAAACCACCCATAATGTCATAAGCTGTATTTGCTTGAGGCATTTAATATATTTCCTTTAATTTATGCCATTGGCCTGCCAGAGCAATCCCCGGACGGTTGTTCCAATGCGCTATTTGTATAAATTAACTATGCTAAGTCAGTTAAAATATAGCTTAGTCATCAAGCCCAAACGCAGTTCGAAGTTCTTGCCAAAGTTTTCTGTTTTCTTCCGCATTGTTAGCGTAATAATCATCGCCAGTAGCAGCACTAAGCTTTGAAAGCCTATGTGCATTATTTGCAAGGGCGTCTAGAATCTTTGCCTGAGCCGCTGGTTTAGACAGGATCTCTCCGCAAACACAAGTGCATTGCGCATTATTTGCAGGTTTTATAAGTTCTGCAAATCCTTCTAATTCAGAAGGATCAATTTCTCTAATTTTCATTAATTCTCCTTTGTTAGGGGGCAATAAACCCATGTGTTTCAAATGCCTTCGCAGTATGCGGCATGGCATCTTTCCAAAGTTTATATATCGCTTCGGCGTATTTTCTAATCTCATACATTGCGTGAGATGACATACGAAGCTCCAAGAAGCTCATAAGACTTCTTGCATTACAACTGAAATAAAACTCTGTGTATGTATTAAGCGGCAATACGATCCTCGCTTGCTCTTTTGCAATGCCAGAGTCTAGCAGATCGTTATAGTATTTAAAAGCATTCTTTGAGTGCATCATTACAGCAGTTCTAAGCTGCTCTGTTTGCGCATCATCGCCATCTTCAAATACATATGCTCCGGGGCGACCTTCTTGAATACGAGCTTCTTCTGGCACATAAAAATCTGGCCTTAGTTCGCTGTAGCGCCCCGACTCCTCATTGTATGAAAATCCAATGCGATGACGCTGCCATTCACGAACAACAAAGATCGGTGCGCGTACATGAAACTTGAAGTAATTGTGTTCAAATGGGCTGCCATGCTTTTCCCTAAGCAGAAAGCTAAGCACCCGCTTTTCATCCTCGCCAAATCCATCTGACTGCTTGGCAAACGACACCTTAGCGGCATTAACTACACTTAGGTCTGAACCACTGTGATTTTCTAGATCAACCCACCCATGCGGGGGAAATACCTTGATCATGATTCGCTCTTCATAATCTCATGCTTAATGCTGTGAATCTCTGCCATTACTACCTCATCACCCTTGTCCTGAGCGCCCTTGTAAGCCTTTGTAAGAGCCTCAACGATATTCTCAATGCCGTCTATTAGCTCATCGTCATATGGGGTTACAATCCGCGCAGCATTGATGTCAGAGCAAATTGATAGAACTACCTTGTTGGACCTAGATACGGCAGAAAAACAAAGTCCACGATTTTTTATATAATTAATAAAACGTCTGAACATAATGTCCCTTTCTAATTGACAGTCATTGTAGTTTAGCAGATCCTATCGAACGACTCAATCCCCGCCCTTAATTTACATGAGCATTTGGAATTTTAGCCACAAGCCGGACTCCGATTGGGGAGAAGACGATTCATCCGGCAAGGCCGTTCAGCCCGACCATTATCCTAACGTAGCCCGCCCCGGCGGAGGATACCCTGAAGGCAAGGGCAAGGAATCTGACACTCCTTGCAAAACTTGCAATCAGAATAATCTTGTTGATGGCCGCTGTCCTCTTTGTGATTGGCCTAATAGTGTATCAGAGCCTATTAAAAACTTCCCCCTTGATCCGTTTAGGGATGATAAAGCTGGGATTAGGGCCGGATCTTGGAAGTTTGGAGGAGGGCGGCCTCCAATTTCTATTGAACAATGGAATAAAAATGAAAAGTATACAACTCAAAATTTAAAGTTGATAGATTTTATACCCGTTAAAGGAAAATCTCCCGCTGATGGACCGGGTATGGCTCACTGCGACAACTGCGACGAAGATGTAATAATTAAACATGTTAGAAGACCATCATGCCCCAACTGTCAAGATCAAACGAAATCAGTTGAAGAATGGAATAAAGATAAAAGGTATGAAACTGAAAATTTAAAATTAATAAAATTCGTGACTGCGGAGGGCAAATCTCCTGCTCAATCAAAAGGTATGGCTCACTGCGACAACTGCGACGAAGATGTAGAGATCGCAAAGGTGAGTAATCCAAAATGTCCTAATTGTAATCGTTTAGAAAGAACGGTTGACGAGTGGAATAAAAAACAAATTTACAATGATCGCAATTTAAAATTAAAAGAAATTATTCCAGTTGAGGGGCGTCAACCGGCCAATTCAAAAGGTATAGCTCATTGCGATAATTGCAATAAAGATGTAGAAATTGCAACGGTAAGAGAACCAAGTTGTCCTAATTGTAAAGAGCAAAATCTTACAAAAACGCAAGTTTTAAAAATTAAAACGCGCCTTCTTAGGTCTTTAAGAACCATTGTTAAAGAAAATCAAAAAAGAAAAGTTGACGGCGTAAATTCTAAGCCGTGGAATATTCAATATTGGTTAGAGCAGGCTGGCCTTGATTATAATAATAAATATCATAGGTCGGTTATGCGTAACGTAATGAACGAATTGGCTAAACAAAAGCAAATTCACGAAGATCAATTAGAAGGAGGCTGGAACCCCGAATGGACTTATCAAACAAGCGGTTACAAACCAAATGAACCCGGCTACCTTTATATTTTTCAATATAATTCAACTATTGTGATTGGCATCACCAATAATTGGGAAAGAAGGCAGGAAGAATATGAGGGCGGAATACATGAAAAAACAAATGTGCGTAATAAAAATTACATTTTAGACCCTACTGATTTTTCAGATACAGATATACAATTTTATAATCAAGGATTAGGCAATTTATTAATTCCTTCAAATGAAGAACTTCAAAGTAGAGGATTGGAATTCCTTAAAGAAAACCCTGACAAGTTTATGATTCAAATTCCAAGAAATTTGCGCTGGCAGACAGATGATAGGGAAAAATCTTTAAAAAGCGTACCAAGATACAGGCAAAGAGGAATAAGGCGCGACAAACGAGAACTAATCAATAAAGAAGGTCGGGCAATTTATTCAAGTGGGTATAAATATGTAAATATTGCTGAAAACGCTCACGTTTTTGGACCGATGGATGGATACATAGCTCAAAATATTGAAAATGCAATCATGCAATGGTGGGCGTCATTAAATATTACGCCAACTTTAGACGCTCAAACTTATACAGAAACTATTCAAGCGTCAGCGGATCCCTCTCATGCCACTGTTAATGGAATGGATATTGGTTCAGATTTGACTCTTGATCTGCACCTATTTTTAATTCAACAAATGCTTGAAAATGGAGGCCATTTAACTCAATTAAATGAAGTTATTTCTCCAGAGGATCAACAACGGTTAATTGAATTTTTTGACAATGATCCTAATAAAATTAATGCTGCTTTTGGAATGACATGGGATTCAGAGCAAGATAAGTATGTCTACGGCAGCAATTTTGGAGCCGCTCTTGGAATTAGCGAACCTTATATTCCAGCTTCCAATTGGTCATTTAATGAAGCTCAAGAGCCAGAAGAGCAAATTCAAGACATTGAAACCCAAAGAGCTATGCAATTACGGGAAGATCAGCAAAAAGCTTTAAATGCTCCTCAATTAAGTCCAAAATTTTATGGTGATCAAAAATTTCAAGAAGAACTAGCAAAGCACCCTGAATGGGCAGAAACTCCTTTGCCAAGTGTTCAAATTCCGCAGGATCAAACAGGATTATCAAATGGCGATGAAGGAATTTATCCTAATCAGCCATATATGGATCCAATTAATAAAGACATAAGAATGATTGATGAAAATAATTATCAATGGGTTGTTTACAACAATCAATGGCAGCGAGTTGCCAAAACATCAGATTATCAAGGCTCAACCAATTGGGAAACTTGGAATACCAAAGTAATGATGGATAATGATTATGGACCTTATACGCAATCAAGGGAAATGGTTAAGAATTTTGTCCCTGTTAATGAATTTGCTATTTGGGCAACACAAACAGTCATTGCCCCTCATAATAAGCAGGCTTTAGAAAACGCTCAAGAATGGAATGATATTCCTTATGATGAGCGCCCAACAGGACGGGAGCATATGAGCGAAGGCGCTCAAGCTCTTACTGAAGGTTTTGATGAAATCTTTGGCATGGATCCAAAGGCAGATGAAACAGCGAGCATCATTGATGAATCTAAAGTCAATTGGAATGAAATTTATAATTCAATTGTAGATGAGATCAAGGAATCAGAAAAGTACGCTCATGAAGACGGCGAGCATAATCTTCTCATCACTGATTATATGACAGAGTATTCCGCTTCCGAATTAGCAGAGCTACAAGCTGAATCTTACCCTTGGTGCCCAATATGTAATGTAGACCGCCCAGATGAACCGGGCGACCTTACAATTCCTTCTGATTGGACTCAGTAACCTTCTTTAGTAGGCCAAAAGTATGGTAGCTCTGGCAAATTAGTCCAGAACTGATCATACCAAGATGGTTCCTTATGGTAGAGGTTAGAGCGGTGCGATTCATGCACACGCTCATCACCCCACCATGCTGGAAGCTTGTCATCTGCACCAAATGCTGCAATGCGACCCTCAAGGTCAGTATTGTCAGCACCATCGCGCAAGCGCCACTCACGACACATGGCAAGACTGTATGAAACTAGTCCGCCAACATAACCACGCCACATATGAACTGCGGGATGTGACTGCCAGCCATAAGTGTCATCAGTAATAGCGCGTAGGATTTGAAATGACTCAATGCGCTGCTTATTAAGTCGCTTATTATCAAGCGTCATAGCAGTAAGCTCAAAATCATCATATGGTACAAATGTTTGCATTATCAGCCTTCTGTTGGAGGTACAATCATCTCAAGCGTAGCAGATTGCACTAGATGACCAGCAAGCATCTCTGCATCAGACTTCTTGACACCCTTGCCCTGATATACAGGCCGTCCGTCCTCGCCAATGACAAGCCAACGGCTGCCATCATCCTTGGGACCCTTATCTTTAAATGCAACATTCTTCTTTTTCATTTAAATCGCTCCTTTATTATATGGAGTGCTTTGTAGCACACGGTCAGTATACACACTTTTGATCGATTTGCAAACCAAATAACTATCTGCTACATTATACGCACTCAGTTGAGTACAAACTAACAAAGAAAAGAGAAATATAGTGTTCGATTCAACTATTGAATTGGTAGGAGCTAGCGTTGGCAATGTTGACGTAGAAGCTGGCAAGGAAGGCGTTCTTGAGCTTGTTTTTGTTGCCGGAATGACGTTCCCAATTCAGGGTCCAGATGGTAACCCCCTGCGCGTACCCAGTGGCAGCTACCGTTTCCAGCTTACTCGTAGTCAGGCTCTGGAGTTTTTCCAGAAGGCTACTGATGCAGCTAACGAGCTTCCAGAAGGCTCTAACATCGTTGTCCCTACAAGTCAGGACGAGGTTGACAAGGTTGCTAAGACTATTGAGGAGATCAAGAAGTAATGGATAACGAAATCCGATCAATCCTAAGGTCGCTTGAGCTTCAGAATGAGGCTAAGGCTCAGGATCTTTCAATCGCCTATCAGCGCATTGCTAATCTTGAGCAGCAGGTAGCCGATCTATCTGATCCCAATAGCGGATCGGTAGACGTTTCTACTGAAACTCAGGTTGACTTTATTCGCCGGGTTGCGGAGGCTAGGACTAAGTTTTCTAAGGAGGCTCAAGACATCGTAGATGCTATTGATAATCCTCCTGCTCCAACTCCAGACCCAGCGCCAGTTGCGCCGGTTGATCCAAATGCCCAAGCATCCTCCTAAGTCAATTAAAATTGTTAATTGTGGAGATTGCGGACTAAAAATTAGAGATGGCGTTGCCGTTTGTCAAAATTGCGGTTCAAAAGACTTTCACAGTTACAAATACGTATTAGAATCACAACTAATAGCGAGTTAATATGTCTAATGGCAAGTTTTGTTGTCTAGAGTGCGGCGAGGATTTAACGCCGCACTCTAATGAAGTTTATTCAAGTAAAAAGTATGATTATGTTCTTACTACTCATAAGTACTATTACAAGTGCGAATCATGTGGTAAGATGTTTGATGAAGTAATTAATTCAACAGGTCTTCGTCATCTTGCTCTTGCTAATTATGAAAAGGCTGAAAAGCTAGCAAATAATTAGTATGAAGGAAATTCCTGAACAGCACAAGATTTACCATCATTGGGCCTATGATCCTTATATGGATGAGGCTTATATTGATGGCAATCAAGAATGCGATCAACAAGGTTATGTTTATCGTATTGATGGAGGATGGAGACTGACAGATAAGGATCATGATGCTGTTGATGATCCCTATTTGGTTCGTAAAGTAATGGATGCCCTTAGGGGCGATGATTCGGAGCCAATTGCCCCGGATGATTTTAATTTTAATCAGCTACACTATGGGCAACCCGTGCCCATGGAAGGAATGTAATGTCAAAGTTAGGTAAGAAGATTAATGAGTTGGCCGCAGAAGTTTGCGAGATTTCAGATGAGAAGGGCTTTTGGCATATTGAGGATATTAGTCCTTTTGCCATTGTTCCAGTTAAGCTTGCCCTTATTGGGGACGAAGTGAGCGAGGCCCTTAAGGTTCATCGTGAGGAATATGAAGGCATTGAAGGGCCAAACTTTAATTACATGACTGCACAGCAAGAGCAGGATTTTACAGAGGAGCTTGCGGATATTGTTATTCGTACTCTTGATCTTGCTGGTGGTCTTGGCCTTGATATTGGTAATTCAATTACCGAAAAGATTAAGAAAAACAAAAAGCGCCCGCATAGGCACGGTAAGAGGTACTAATGTGGGAAGACATCAAATTTATTGATGTTACTTCCGCCTTTGTTGGGATTACTACGCCCCTGCCTGAGATTCTGAATGAGATTCAGAATCTTGGGTGGGAGGTAGATAATACTTCCGATTATAAAAAAGATGGCTATAAGGTCAAAGCTACTAGTGTTCATGGCGAAAAGCTAGAAGCTACTGGCAACACTCAGCAGACAGCCGCTGGCAACCTTCTGCATATGATTCAGCGCCTTCATAGCTTTCGTATGCCCATGAACGCAAGAGCGGCAGCTTGGCACGATTCATACATTGATCTTCAAGAAGCCATTGCGCATGAATACGCTGACGCTAAAATGTATGACAAGAAAGCAGCTTCTGCTTGGACTGAACTTGCAGAGGATTGTCGTCGTCGTGTAGAGATCATTCAAGGCGAGATTGAGATTGAAATTACTGATGATCCACTTCCTTATAAAACTTTTTCAGAGATGGCCGAAGATATTACTCAAAAGGGTCATTTCACTGTTTCAAGGGCCAATGCTTCTCATCCCCTTTGGAGCATTAACCAAGTTATAGATTTTCGTATTGCTCATGACATTCTAGGTCACGGTGCCTCTGGCGGCGATTGGTCTTGGTTTGGTATTAACAGGGCATTTCAAGCACACGCCCCACTACTGACTTATACTGCTCAAAAGGCATTGTTTACTGAAGTCATTGGTCAGGGTGCATTTAATTCTTATTACGGATCTTACTCTCAGCAGAAGATTGCATTCCTAAAGATTTTTGACAACCCTGAAGCACCTGAGCCTTATCATCATCCGGTTCATCCTTCACAAACCATTGTCCCCGGCCCTATGGCTAAAATTCCTAATGATGCAAACTTTGATAAACGTTCATCATTTGATAATTTAATTGATCCAAATGACGGTTATGAAACTGGCATTATTCCAGCAGAGAATAATGCTTATAATTGGCATCGCATTCGTAATGCCGATGGTGAAATGGTTGATCCACTTAATGCTCGCGGTCTCACTGATATGACCAACGGCATTAAATCTAATTGGCATGAATTAGATGATGCAAGCCGTGAGCAAGCTGTTAGTAATGCTTTTGCTAATGTATTTTTGAAACCCGGTAAGCATGAGCGTGGTCATGGTCAGCACTATCAGGCAATTCATCATCTTCCCGGCTCAGTAGACGACCCTGCTCGCATTTGGAATGCTCTCACACACGCCCGCGATACACACAATAATGCTCGCGGCTACTTGCAGGCAAATAAAGAACTTGATCCTTATATGATGCCATTTAAGCGTCATATTCAAAACATTGGTGGCGGACTAAGGCATAATCAAATTAGCGATTTAGCAGATTACCATCTTTTAAATATGAAGGCAGAAGAAGAGCGCGAAGCTAAAAAGAAGCTTGGCGAAGATGCTACTTCAGATGACATTCATCGTGAGGCAACTAAGCGCCTTATCAAAAGACTTAAGCGCATGACTAATGCCAAGGTCAATCAGGATTATGATTTTGGTAATGAAAAGATGTTTTTTGAATCTAAGCATCCTGATTCAGCCATCTATTCTCCGCCGCTTGCTCATCAGGTAAAACCAATCGCTGACATTGGCAAGAACATTAAAGACATCGTTCAAATTGCACTTGAGGATATTAGTCAGGGCGGCAGAGGTCATCACTTTAGATCTTCATTCATGAAACAATTTTTTACTGATGACATGGAGCCAAATCAAGTTGACGAAGCTTGGTTTTTCCTTGCGCCTCATACAAGCCAACTTGGGTCAATTAACTCAGACGTTCTAAAGGCTCTTGGGCATAAAAAAGATGATATGGGAATAAGGGATTACTTTAAGGCTGAACGTCAATTACAGGGCGCCAGAGATGCCTCTGGATATGGACACCTTCCTCTTGGTCAGTTTTCTAGAGGGCTGAAAAATCTTATGAGGCACATGCCCGGTCATCATCCTTCAAAAGATCACCTGCACGTTCTCCTTCCCGTTCCTCATGACGGCATTGATTGGGATAATCGATCAAAGAAATCAGAGAAACCAATTATTCCAAGTTGGTTTAATGACACTAAAGATGTGCGCAAGCAAATTGGCAAGCAATGGGATAGACTTGAGGGTGTATCTAATCCTAAGGACGCTATTCCTTTTAGAAAGAAAGCCGATGCTGCATTCTCTAGTATGCTAATGCCTTTTTATCATCATCCTGATACTAAGAACAAGGTTGTTGGTCGTCCCGGTCAAAGGCATATGCAACATCTTATTGAATCTTTGGCACTTGGGGACGGCCCGCTTAACACACCAGAGATTTGGGCATTGAATCCAGAAGTAGGAAGGGAGGCAGCTAATTAATGAATATTGATTTAGATATTGAAGATATTATCATTGAGCCTGAAGATATCGGGCTGTAGTTTATAGCTTTAACGAACTGTAATTATTACCATGACCGTTATTCCTGATAAGCACACTTTTACTATTTGGAAAGGTGCTACATTCTTTGAAGTTTTGACATTGTATGAAACAATAGATCGAACTCAACCTCGCAATCTTACTGGATACACTGCCGAAATGATCATTAGGCAAAAACCTAATGATGATACAAATATATATTTAACTTTGGCAACTGGCAATAATCCAAATCCATCTGACGATGGATGTAGCATTGAATTACCTGTTGACTCTAGTAGCACCGGACAAATAAAGCTTAAAATTGAGGCTAATTTTACTAAAATCATTAATTGGAAGACCGCAGTATATGATTTAACAATCACTGACGCTAGTGGAGTTACCGACGCCCTACTTTATGGAGGGATTAAGGTTAATGGCGTATGAACCTAGAGGTAGACGGCACTAAAAAGATTCTCCTTGTTGAAGAGTCGCAAGGACTGTCTCTGCATACTGACGGTCAGAAAACCGCAGTAGCAATTAGCGGAACTACCGCTATTTCTTGGGTTGCTGGCGTTACTCCTCCAATCATTAACTCTGGAACTGCGACTAATCCGGTTTTAGGAATTACAGTTGGTCCAAATGGCGTTGCCGCTTACAACGACTCTAGAATTGCCGGAGCCTTACAAACTAATTTAAATTTATCAGACATTGTTTCTGTTCCAGAGGCCAAATTAAATTTAAATATTAATAATGTAAATAATACGTCGGATGTAGATAAACCTATTTCTACAGCAACTCAGGCGGTTTTAAATCAAAAGTTAGACACAACTACTGCTGCGTCAACCTATGTTCCTCTCTCAGACTCAAGGCTGACTAATCAAAGAGTACCAACTGACGGATCCGTTACAAGTGCAAAGATAGTTTCCGGCGGACTTCCTACTTCTGCAATTACTGGAACGGCGGTAATAACCTCTGATTCTAGACTTTCAAACTCTCGGACGCCTACTGCCCATAAATCTACTCATGCAACAGGCGGAGCGGATGCGATTGCCCCATCAGATATTGGAGCGGCTACGGCAAATCATACTCACACATTGATTGACAACGATCTTTCAATGAATAATCACAAGATTACTAATCTTTTAGATATTACCGAAACTGCAACCGGAGATTATGCCGTCAATAAACGATACGTTGACAGAGTTGCGGTTGGACTAAATGTTCACACTTCGGTTGCATATACGACTACCGGTAACATCAATTTAAGTGGCACCTCTACTCAAACAAATCTTGATAGTTCATCTTCACTAATTGCCGGAGTGGACAGAATTCTCGTCAAAGATCAAACTGATAAAACGCAAAATGGTATTTATGTCGCAGTCTCAGGGTCTTGGACAAGAGCAACCGACATGTCCGGATCTACTAACGCCGACTGGAAGAAGAATGTTGTTGGAGCGTATGTTTTTGTCGATAAAGGTTCTACGCTTGCAAGTACGGCTTGGTTTGCAAGTGTCGATAATGTCGGAACTGAAACGATTGATTCAACGCCAATTTCATTTAATAAATTTTCCAGCGTTACTCTAACGCCCGGAAATGGCATCAGCATTAGCGGCGGATCGATTTCTACTAAACTAGCCACAATTAGCGGATTAGATAATGGGTCTGGTTTGACTGTTGTTGCCAATCCAACAAATCCAACTATTACAGTAGGCTCGTTTGGAATTAGCGTTAATTATAACTCTGCCAAGGCTTTAACGGCAACGAGCAGCGGCCTTGAGGTCAAAGCTGGTTCCGGAATCACAATCGATCCTACAACGGGACTATACATTAATACTGGCGCGATCACCAACGCGATGTTAAGCGGCGGTATAGATTTGACTTCTAAAGTTATTAATGCGCTTCCTATTACTAATGGCGGAACTAACGCGACCACTGCCTCTGGTGCAAGAACTAATTTGGGATTAGGGACAATCGCAACTCGCGCAGACACGGATTATTCTCTAAGCACTCATACGCATACATTCAGAACTACTCAAAGTTTCGCTATTCAAGGTAACATTATAACTAGCGATCCTATCACTGGGCTTGCAATTCCTTCGTTTTTTGTATCCAAAACCGTAAATCAAACAACGTTTAATCTTGTAAAAATTATTTATAAAATTGCGTCTGGGACGGGCGTTCAATTTTGGATTAATCAAAATGGTACGCAAATTTCTCCAGCGACTTCAGGAAATCCTTTAAGTCCAAACTATTTAACCGCGACTACTACTAAACAATCTTCAACTTTAAATCTTCCTAAATCAATGGCCGACGAAGATGAAATATCACTTTACATCTACGGTATTTCCGGCACACCTAAAAATCTATCAGTTACCTTAGTATTTGAACATGTAGTACCTACGTCATAGGTAATTTTATGATTACCCAAAGGTTAAAAATAGAAAAAGACCAGTCTGGTAATAAAACTGGGAATATTCAAAAAGATGATAACTCCCAGTTTGTTGCTTGGGGTCACAATTACTTTAGGCCAAGAGGTCAATTACTTGAAGATTTGTGGTCGGACAGTTTTGCATATATTGAAACCGATATGCAAAGTACTCAGCCTAATAGCAATATTATTCGCATTTGTTTACAAATAAACAAATTTATGAATAATGTAAGCACTCCTAACAGCAGCCAGTTTGATAAACTTGTTCAATTTTTAAATCTTGCGGCTCAATATGATTTTTATGTAATCATAACTGGAGCAAATACTTGGAAAATTAGCGACCAACCAATTTGGTTGTCCGAATTAAGCGAAAACGACCGATGGTTAGTACAAAGTAATTTTTGGAAAGAAATTGCTCGCAGAACAAATGGTCACCCCGCTGTCGCTTGGTACAATTTGATTAATAAACCCGTTGATCAAGATGTCAATTTTGCAATTTCTAATTTTGTTACAAACGATGACTCAACTATTGATTTTACTTTTGATATTATCGATGTTTATAGCACCAACATTCCTTCCAAACTTGGCGAATCAGGTTATGCTTTAATTAGTAACGGTAACTACGGAAACGGTACGCAAAAAATAGCGTATTTAAAATACAGCGATCTTTACTTTGATACAAATTATGACGAGGCGGGAGAAACAATCATTGGCTACACCGTTCATCTTTTAGGTTGTTTAAAGCAACAATTTGGTAGCTACAATCCGTCCGATCTTGATGAGACTAATTACGGTCAAAGTTATATTTCGTTTATTGATAAATTAGCCGACATTAGCAATCTTCAAATTAGCGACATTATTGGTTCGCCATTTAACGTTGCAACAATTGATTTAAATTTCGCCGATCAGTTTGACACATTTCAAACTTCTCAATCTTCAAATAAAACAATTGCAGGTTTTGTTGGTGGCAATTATACCGCTGCGCTTAAAGATGTAAATAATTCGACTGGTGGTGGAGACGATTTTGGCACTACTAATTTGGTGGGACTGACTTATCTTTCTAACAGGTATACAAAAGGTTTGTCATCATCTTTAGGATTAACTGAAAATAATCACGGGGTTTATGGATCAAATTTAAATGACGATAGTGCGATAAACACGATCCCTTTGGGTTATGGTCAAGTTTTGCATCCTTACAGTGTAGCGGCAAGTCAGTATTATGCTTCAACGTATTATAACGGGAACAGAATTAATTTTGTAAATTTTGGAATTAACGATTTTTTATCTTATGGCGCACCAAATGGCTACAATAGTGACTTTTTTATTCAAACATTAAGAGTCGTATTTAGTCGGCTAAGGGCAAGTTATGTTTCAGAATTTACAACTAGCAATTTTTCGGGATCTACACAAATTAGCAAAATTAGTGCCTCCGGTGGTAGCTATCAACGCACCACGACAAATCAAACTGTTACATTTTCAACGGATTACTCATTTGCCGGTGGAACAATTGCAATTGGATTTATGGTTGAAAATAACGCAGATGCATCGGCTCAAATAACATTAAACGACCGAACGTATTACCAAGGTTTAAAATCGGGCATTGACACGTTATCTGGCGTAGTTGCACCGGTTGTCAAAAGAATACATAACGTTCCTTCTGGCGCAAATACATTTACAATTAATTTAACCGTAAATTCAGGATCTGCTTGCTTAGATTATTGGCAAATTGAATCAAGTTCACCACCGCCAATTATTGTAAATTCTATCATAGATTATGAAAAATTTGCAACAATTTCATCCGGTAGCACTACTTATAATATTACCAATAGTTTTGGAACAACATCGTGCAATATTGGGTCAATTTCTAAATGGAACACGGCGATTAAAGATTTAATCTTTGGTGAATTTTTTGACAATACTGTATTTATGCTTGATAGCACAAATGTTATTTCGTCATCAGACTTGTTTTCTAATAAATTTGATTTAAATGATTACGGACATGCATTTGTTGCTAGTGGTATTTTAACCGTTTCAAATTATAGAAATCTTTTGTCATCAAATATCATCGTTAATGGTAATCAATATACTTATGTAACAAACAACGATCACAATTTACAAATTGATGACATCGTTGTAATTAAAGGGGCCAGTCCTTCTGCTTTAAATGGAGCGTTTAAAGTTACTTCAATTGGCGGACCAAATACCTTCTCTGTCGTAGGAACGACCTCGGTCACAAATCCTTCGCTTAGTTCTGCCTCATACGCAAAATGTTTATTACAGCCAAACAAACCTTATTTTATTAGTTCAGGAACTTATATTCCGGCATCTAGTAATGTACTGTTTTTAACAGATGACATTGCCGGTTCCTCCAAGGTTACTTCAAATGGCAGATATAATATTTCCTTGTCTACCGGATCTGGGATAACGACGCACGGACCTTCAGAAAATTGTTTAATAACTAGTCCCTTTACTTGGGCCAATACAAATAATTATTTTGATAAAACAAATGGAATGTTTTACTCTACGTATCTAACATTTACGCCAAATGGTAGGTCAAACGAGACTATTGCAACGGCATGGATTAATGCAATGAAATCAGCAATTCGTACATACGATGTAGATACTCCAATCTCCATTAGTACCACTTATATAGATGCAGACGGAGGTTCCGGAAACGGATTTGGGTTTAATAATATTCAATCGTTGGTAGATATTATAAGTCCACATCAATACGTTGTTGACTCTGTGCCAGACGCCATTGCCGGGATCATTAAATGCGCAAGTTTAAATCATCCAGTCGTCCTTGAAGAAGGTGCCGTTCCAAATAGTGATGTCAATTTAGATTCATCGACTGCGGTTTCAGAATCAGTGGTTTCAAACTATATATTAAGAAGTAAAAAATATTTGTCTGGAGCGCTTGGAGATTATCGAGTTATATCAGGAACTGATTTGAATTTTAATATTATTGCTAATTTTAAAAACCGAATGAATGAAAACGATGGAACTATTTACTCTGATCCCATTGTTTCGCATCAATACGTTTTAGATAACAAACCAAGTGCAATTGTTCCTTACTACCTTACCCCCGCAAGTGACCCAATTATTGGAATCACAAGCATTTCAGAAAGTGCTTCGGCGGGTTCCGTGGTAGCAGGAACGTATCAATATTCTGTTTCAGCGCTATTGTCAGATGGAACAGAAACTTTGTTATACCCCGCTGATTCCGATTCAACTATTACTACATCTAGTTCTAAAAATATTACACTTGATTGGTCAGCCAACTCCACATTGACAAGCGGAACTAGTAACACGGTTCAAAAATATTACGTTTATAAATATAAATCAATCAATTCAGGCGGAACCAAATATTCCGGGTACTGGAAAATTGGCGGAACTACGGACACTGCCTTTACAGATCAAGGTAGCAGTTACTATGCCTCTACATCTGCTAGTGTTAACGCTTCAACTTGGCAAAATAATTATACATATAGAGGCGGCGACTGGGTTAGATACAATAGCGCTTATTATAAAGTTAAAACTACGATTTCTTCAATTCCAAATTGGAATGGGACCGTTCCACAAGGAAACAGTTATTCGCCAACAAATACAACTTATTGGGTTTCCGGATCTTTGCCAGTTGTGGGGCTTGATGACAATACAAGTAATAATTCGGGAAGTTATTCGTCTACTTTAAGATTGGATTCGGGAGCAACATCAACATATGGCGACTTTCCTAACTCTGGCACAATCGTTGTCAATAGCGAAATGATTTCGTATAATGGAAAATTAACCGACAGCAGCGGTTCTTATTTATTAAATTTAACAAGAACTTCTCCAAAGGTGACCGCTGATGGCATTGCTGTGTATTTAATGCCAAAATTAGTCGATTTTAATTTTGTGGAAAATTTGCCTTTGTCAAATCGGTTTGGTATCAAATTAGATGCGTCCTATGTTTCTGAAAACAATGGGTTTACATATTTGAATACAATTGCCCCAAGTAGTTCCAATATTGACCTGAATTTAAACAGTAAGAGAATTGGTCTTAACCAACAACTTGGTAACGCTCAATTGTATTCAAATAGTTTAATTACAAATTCAAATCAAAGCAATGTTACTCAAGCAGTAACGAGTAGCGGATCCAGATATCAAAATTGGGCATTTGATTTTTCTAATTCTAATGCCGGAGTTAATGGATCGGATCTATATCAATTTAATGTCAATATTTCTTTGCCAAGCAACGATACAACAACTAATAACACAATTACCATTTCAAGTAATGATAACGGTGGTCCCAGCGGTAGCGGTCTAGGAATTTTTAATTACTTAACGTTAAAATATCGCGGATTATACAGATCCCAATCAACTCCTTCACTTTATTATACTCAAGGCGATTTAGTTTATTATAAAAGTACATCAACTTCGAATAACGGGCCATATGACGGAATCTATAAAATTTGGGCACCGGGCGTTGGTATTACTTCAACTAATGGCGGGGCAAATAGTTTTGTAGCCACTGGTTGCACGGGAAACGCGGGTTCAACCATTCTCAGCGTTCCTTCTGGTACCGCCAATTTAACAAATGGAATGCTTGTTACTGGTAGCAGTCAATTACAAACCAATACTACCATAACAATCAGAAATAGCACTTCTGTCACTTTGAGTAACCCCTTGCTTGGTTCAATATCTGGGTCTTTAAATTTCAGAGGTTGGACAACTTATCAAACTTCTCCTATTGTTACAAACAATAAATTAAATTTTGTTATTCCATTGTCTACCTCAAGTGGTGCTTGGCAAGCCGATACTGGAATATCTAACGTAACCTTGTCAAATTCAAATTATTGGTATCCAAATAATTGGAAATTAAACGTTTATAACGACACGGCAAACGTTTCTCCAAATGCATCTAGCGGATTTATCAGTAACATACAAATTAAATACGGCAATACAAATACTTCCGGTACCGAAGTTTTGCGCGGACAGGTCAAAGGCTTTCAAATTTCAAGCACGGCGGTTAATTTATCATTGCTTAATACTGGTATCAGTTTGAACAACAATTGCACATTTAGTTCTCAAACTTTGGACAATTTGAAATTATCTTTTACTGCCAATGACAATACTTCTTACATTGCTTTAAATAATAAAAATTTAAGGATCATAAATCCATACTTGCAGGTCAATATTTCTGAAACATTGGCAATTAAAGGGACGCCAAGCGCGACAATTGTTTGATTTACCATCAAATAATAAATGATATGCCTGATAAAATAAAATTAGAAAATCCGATCAACCCAGTTAATTTGATATTAAGTACAGAACCAATGTTTGTAAGTCAAGGCGGTGGAGCAAATTTTGTTCATACCGGAAATTTTATAGCTGGCTCAAGTGGAAATACAATAAACCATAATCTAAACAAATACTGCTCCGTAACAGTTGTAGACAGTAATAACGATGTTGTCATTGGAGAAATTCATTACAATTCCGTCAATCAAGTAACGTTAACATTTACCGCCGCTTTTTCAGGGAAGGCTTTCTTTAACTAATGCCTAAATTTTATACATCGATCAATTTAAATAACAATCAGCTTCAGAATGTTTCGCTAAATCCTCAAGCTAGTACGCCTAGCACATATGCCGCTGGTTTAATTTATTTTGATACAAATGCAGCAAATACGGCAACTTATAATAGGTTGATCATTCGTAATGCCGCTAATGGCGCTTGGTTAAACATTCCTTATTCCGGAAATATTGTCAATGCTGATATTTCATCTAGTGCAGCAATTGACGTAACTAAACTTCTTACAACGTCTGCTACAGCTAATTCTGTAAGACTTGACACTATCGGTTACGCCACTGGAACTATCTCTGCCGGTACAAGCGGTACACCTCAAAAAATTCAATACGTTGCCACCCCTACTGCCGATAATGATGCGGCCAATAAAAGTTATGTTGATGCCGCTGTTGCTAATCTTAATGTTCATGCCCCCGTTGTAGCAGCTACTACGGCAGACCTTGGAAATAGCTACACCGCGCCAAACGGAAACGGCATTGGAGCCTATCTTACTGTCACGGCAACTAGTTCAACTTTGACAATTGACGGCAAGCTACTTACGGCAGGAACCAATTATACCGGCGACAGAGTTCTTGTTAAAAATCAAACGACTCAAACGCAAAATGGCGTTTATTATCTTGATAGTTTTCCAACTGCTTCAACTGCAAAACTTATTCGTGATACAGATTACGATGGCAGTATTACTGGCGAAGTTGCAAATGGCGATTACATTTTCGTTCTTTATGGCGGTCAAAAATCAACTGCTTGGATTCAGTCTGCAACTGGAGCGCTTACCGTTGGTACAAGCAGCCTTACGTTTACTTTGTTTACGCAACTTGCGTCATATACGGCAAACAATCCTGCCGCTGGTATTAAAATAACAAATGGTACTAATTTTGAACTTGATAATACAACGGTTCCAGTTAGTATCAGCACTGGCACCGGTAATTTTGTTCTTGCTACATCGCCAACTCTTACTACTCCAACACTTGGTGTGGCAACGGCAACCTCGATTAACGGTGTTACAATTACATCGCGCACGGGTACGCTTACTCTTGCTAATAGTTCAACATTAGCAACTTCTGGTGCTTATTCAACAACTCTTACTGCTACTGCTACAACTAACGTAACCCTTCCAACTTCGGGTACACTTGCAACTGTTCCAACGGGAACTAATCAAAGTCTTCCAACTAAGTATGTAACAACCTTTAATGCGACTTCTGGGAACGTAACAAAGGTTATTCCTCAAGCTACTCACGGACTTTCATCTAATAGAAATCTTCTTGTTCAAGTTTCTGATTCTTCTGGCAATGTCGTGTATACTGATATTGTCATTAATGCCGCAGGTCAAGTTACTATTACATTTGCAGATGTTACAGCAAGTTACGATACATACGATATTACCATCATTGGTTAAAGTAAAGGGGCAGAATGTCCGCTAAGTTTAAAAATGGTATTTACATTGACGGAGGAAATGCTGATACTGCCTCTGATCAAGTTTATAAAATTAATGGAACGACCGTCCTTTCCTCTACTCAAGTTCTTGGTAAAGGTTTTTCTACAACCGCTGGTGATATTGTAACAATTGATGGTTCTCAGGCTTTAAGTAATAAAACATCTTATAATAAAGTTGCAATTACTACACCTAATAATAATGCCACTTTGACAATCGCTGATGGTAAAACATTAACCGCTAATAATTCCATTCAATTAAGCGGTACCGATGGTACAACAATGACGTTTCCAAGTACAAGTGGCACGGTTGCAACATTAAATATTGCTAATACTTTTACTGCTGCTAACACTATTGCCCCTACTTCTACGACCGCAGTACCTTTGACACTTAAGGGTACCTCAAGTCTTGGATCATCTCTTTCTAATTTGGTAGTAACTACTTCAAGCGGCAGCGCTCAGGCAACATTGACCGCTACAGGAGGCAGTCTTTCCGCAACGGGTCTTCAACCTTATACTACATATGCCATTTCCTCCTCTGGTATTCCCAGCATAACTAAAGATCCAACTGTAGCTTCTGGTCAAACCGGTTATGCCCCATATACTTTTACTACTCGCGGCACCATTTCAACTTCAACAACGGTCGGTACTGATCCCGGCTCAAGTGGTACAACAATTACCGTTGGCAGCACAGCGGGTTTTTCATATACTGGAACAATTCAAATTGAAAGTGAACAAATCACTTATACGGGATTAACGGGAACAACTTTTACTGGATGCACTAGAGGTGCGAACTCTACAGCTGCTGCCGCTCACACTGCTGGGGTGTCAGTTACCTTTGCAGGAACGCCAATACTTTTGAGTTCAACTGGTTCTGGTATTACAACCGCAACTAATGCTACCGCAACAGTGACTCCATCTACTGATATATACGATGTCAACGATGTTAATAATAATGTATTGGCAAAATTTGATCAAACTGGTTCATTAACTTTAAATAATGGTTTAATTATTAATAGGGCTATATATACTGCAACATGGCCGGTCGTAATTAACACTGAAAGTTCATCATTTAGCTCTACAGCCGCAACATATTATTACACTGTTGTTCCGGTATTTTCAAATGGCGACGGATTCGTAGCAACAACAAATGCAACCACAACTTCAACCGCTTCTGCTTATGTAAGGCAAACGCAAACTACAGTTAATAATACAAATACCGTTACTTTGAATTGGGTTCAAACTGCGGGCGCGATTGGTTACAAAATTTATCGCAATACGTCCAACGCCTTTACTGCATCCGGTCTACTTTTAACCACAATTACTAGCGGATCAATTACATCTTACAAAGATACAGGAACAAGTACCTCGGGTGCCGCTCCAGCCGGTGTATCAGCAATGAACCAACACGTTTTTGCAATTTACGATTATGCTGGTGGCGCTACGTTTTCCGTTGGCAAATCTTACGGAACTACTACTATCAATAGCGGTTTATCGGCTAATGGCACTGCCGGTGGCTCTACTTTAATTTCGCCCGCCTATACTGTAAACGCACAAAGCGGTTCGTCTAGTACCGTTCCAATAATCGCTAGATCAAGGTATGATCAAACGCAAGACATTTTAAGAATTTCAGATACAAATAACAGCGTTTATGCTTTATTTGATAATTTTGGCAATTTAAAAAATAATGGCACAAATGTTTATCTTAATGCTTTAGCGGTTCCTTCTCCTTCTGCTGCGTTAGCATCGGGAGGATCATTAACGGTCAGCACACAATACAATTATCAGGTTACGGCTGTCAACCCTCAGGGGGAGACAACGGTTAGTTCAACTGTAAATGTTACCCCCACATCCGGTAGTCAGACCGCATCATTAACTTGGACGCAAGTTCCCGGTGCTTCTAGTTATAAAATTTATAGAGCGACTGGTGCGAGTCCAACATGGACGGGCGCACAATACATCTCAGTATCTGGAACTCAACAAACAACTGCTAGCTCTACAACAACCAATACATATAGTGATACAGGAACAACTCCGTTTTCATCAGCATCTGTATCAAGCACAACGGTCACTCTTACAACATCTGTAGCTCATGGACTTTATACTGGTCAGAGTGTTTCTTTTTCAGGGTTTGCAAATAATGCAGGTACGAACTGGACGACTCTTAACTCTGGTTCTTACACAGTCACTGTTACAAGTTCGACACAGTTTACTATCACTGTTTCATCTAGCACACCAACAAGTACCGCCACATTAACAAATGCTTATTTTGCCGGTACCGCTCCAACCGCCCCCACTGGAACCAAATTAATTACTCAAGCTTGGAATGGTCAATCAGGAAATATTCAAGAGTGGCAAAATAGTTCTAGCACTACATTGGCAGCAATCGGTTCAGGCGGAGCATTACAATTGCCATATCTTGATGCGACTTCTACTGGTAACTTGATTCTTACCGCATCTCATTATACAGTAAATTATACAAGCGGATCATATACGGTAACCCTTCCAGCCGCATCAACAACGGCAGCAGCGGCAGGCGTAACTGGTCGTATTTACAATATCAAAAATAGTGGTACCGGAGTTATAACTATTGCAAGAACTGGCAGCAGCGATACAATTGATAACGCAACCTCTATTACAATTGATGGTAACGTTAAACGCTATCAAACTATTACTGTTCAATCAACAGGAACGGGCTGGATTATTATCTAATGACTTACAATCCTAACACAACAAGTACTGACATTACTGATGGAACTATTGCTTATGGTGATTTGTCAACTGCTTTAACTTTGGATAACCTTGCGACTAATCGTCCTGCAACTGCGTCTATTACCGCTAATACTAATAAAATTACAAATGTTACAGATCCAACTGCCGCTCAAGACGCAGCAACAAAGAATTATGTTGATAATCGTGGCATTGATTCTCACGCGGGTTTGTATGTAGTAGGACCAGCCATGACATATGCTCAACAAAGTTTTGTTGGTAACAATGGTTTGGGTGCGCAAGGGTCGTGCGCAATTAGATTTACTCCAACAAAAACGATTGCAGTTGCTAGTTATTCGCTTTATTGTGCTACTGCGCCAACAAGTACTGGCAGTATTCGCATGACTGTTTACGCATCTGATGGTAGTACACTACTTACTTCTACCGCTACTGACGGAACAACTAGGCCGGTGTCTGGCACAATAAGCGTTACAACATCAACGACTGGAATTATTACTGGTACATTGAGTGCAAATACTGGATCTGGGTCGCTGTCTACTCTTACATTAACTGCTGGTACAACTTATTGGATTGGTGTATTTTTTAATACTCAAGCAGTAACTGCAACCTATTCAGTTTTAGACGTTCCATCTTTATTTGGAACTACAATTACAACTGCTGATTGTTGGTTCAGATCAATAACAGTATCCGGTCAGACTCTTGTGGGTGGTGCCGTGGATACTGTTGCACCATTAATTGCACTTAAAACTTAACTTTAGTACGTTTTAATTAGTATTAGTTTACAGCACTAATAACTTAACCTACTAAATAACCTAATACGAAAGAATAACTTATAGAATGGCATTCATTGGCGCATCCCCCAGTTCAACTTTTACTTCTGTAGATTACAGTGGTACTAATAAAAAGACCTTTGTTTCAGATTTCTTGAAAACTGATACTCACGATCTTATTACGGGTTCAGTATCAAGTGATACCGGTGGAAGCCTTTATATCGAACAAAGTCCTGATGGAGTCAATTGGGATATTTCTAATTTTACAAAAACCGCCGCATATACTCATAGCGCTAATGGAAGCGTTGGTTTTTCAGAACAAATTATTCTTCCATATTGGCGAGTAAAATTTGTTTGTACGGCAGACACCAAGCCTACTACTCTCAGGCTTCACGCTCGTACATCAGACGCTAGCGTTAAGTACTAGGATATCTTATGGATCATAAAGGTCCTGAGCACCACTACGACGAAATAGATTGCCCCGAATGCGGAGCTTTCTTTCAACAAGGCGAAATTCAGCCTGAAACCGTTCATAATAACTGCCCTGAATGCGGCTATGATTTGCGCTCTAGCACAGGTGGTCGTCCTTATCGCGGCCAACCTTCTCCTATTAATTCAGAAATGACTGAGCGCAATACTCCCCTTGATGGAGCATCAAACGATAGAGGCGGCAATCCTCTTGGCGAAGGCATTCTTGCTGGGCTTAAGGATAAAATGGACTGGGAAGAAATCGCCGAGCTTGATGAAGCAACTGAACCCGCTGGCCTTGGCGAAACTCATCCTGTAAAAGATAATCAGTGGAAGCCCGGAGATAGATCTGATCGTTCTATGGGTAGAGATGAAATGCTTGGCTCTGTTCGTAATAGCGGCGAGCATAGCTGGAGCGACCCCGGAGATGATAACAATCAAGAGCTTTGGGATCAAGTTGTTGAAGATTTTGAAAATGCTAAAGCTGAGCCTCATCAATCTACAAATAAGATTGCGGCAGCGCCTTGGCTTGACGAAGAACCAGATAATTTTCCTGTTGAGCAGCTAGGCTGGGATATTGTAGAGGTTGTAGAGCCTTCTAAAGAGCTTACAGAGGCCGTTAATAAATATTCTATGCCGATGCCTGAAGGTATTACAGATAATTTACATGAAGCTTTAATTGCCGTTAACGCTTGGGTAGAAAACCCAGAGGAAAACGGCAAACTTCGCCCTTATAAAGAGTATTGGTCAGTTATTCGACCAAAAATTACACAAGGTAATGTTCGTATTGGAGTAGAAGACCCTCACATGGCAGATATTATTAATGACGTAGCCCGGACAAATAGCTTATCTGCTTTGGATAAAACTTCATCAGTTAAAGTTTCACTTTGGCTTGCCGCACTTCCTGAACTTGCTGCTGGCTTAGCTGCTGGTACTGCTGGAATTGGAGATGTAGCAGGAGTGGCTCTGCCTGCTATTGCTGGCCATGAAGCGCTTAAAGGTGCAGAGGGCGCGGTTGGTGAATTAGGTGATACTGGTGGCGGTCCTGATTATAATATGATCGGACAAAATACTGCGCCCAAGATGGCTACTTACGGCGATGAATACGAGCATCCATCCAGCATTACAAAAAGAATTGAAGATCCTGAAAATATTGATCCTCATCAAAGATCAGATGAAAGTAATGATGATTGGGCCTATGACATGCTTGATGTTAATGAAATTGGATCGACGCATGATCCTCGCGGCAAGGATGATGCTAGAGAGCGCATTAAACGACAGTTTGCTGCTAGTGAATCAAACGAATTATCAAAAGCTCTTCAACAATTTGTAGATTCCTTTCCCTTAATTATGGAGTATTTTAATTCCGATGAATCTGGTTTAGACGATCCAATTATTAAATCGGTTCATGAAGGATTAGAATCAGAATTTCCCGGATATTTAAATCTTGCGGTTCCACCAGAAGAAAATAAAATTTTAATTATGTTTGATGACAAAAATAAAAAAGAATCAAATACTGGCCCTAGTTGTTTTCAATGCGGCATGCCTGCTGATGGACCCGGAGGCTTGTGCGAAAATCATGCTGCGGAGTCAGATGAAACGGCAACTGCAAAAAAGGGACCTGCCGCAGCTACTCATAGCGTTCAAACATTAGCTGATACATGGAATCTACAAAACCCTCAACAGCAAGTTCAAAATCAAATGAATAAAACTTTAAAGCAATTAGGAATTACGGCTTCAAATACACAGGGTCCTCATACGGATGAACAACAGAATGCATTCATTGAGCATCTTCATGAAATGTTTGAAGCTGGAAAACTTGATGAAGAGCAGGTTGCTCAATTAGAAAACATGATGTTTAATGAACCTTCTAATCCAGAAGTTACTAAAATTTGGTCAGAGATTGCTAATCAAGATGAACTTTTTGATGCTGCACCTGAAGATATGGCCCCTAGTCCGCAAGAGCAAATGCAAGGTATGGGCGCACCCGGTATGCCGCCTGCACCCGGTGGAGATATGGGTATGGGCGGTCCTCCCGGCCCTGCTGGACCTGCACCGGGCATTCCTGATATGAGCGCACCCACTCCCGCTGATCTTAATCCTGCTGGTCCCGGTGCAATGCCGCCTCCAATCATGTCTAGCGTAAGAAACGATATGCTTAAATCTATTCTTAAGCATGCTGCTGATTCTGCCGCTAGTACATGTCCTAAGTGCGATGGTCACACTACTGGTGTTGTAAATCAGTCTACTGGTAAATGCGAATGCCGTTCATGCGGTCATAAATGGAATGATAAAAACTTAATTCCTTCCGATGGTACTTCAACCGATACAAGCACAACTTCTAGCTTTTATCAGGCTTTAAATCTTGATGAAGGTCCAATGGAAGTTATGCCCGGATCTGTTGATTCTTTTAGCGAGCCTGAAGAATTGGAAGAGGATGATTCTACTCATACTTGGGCAGACGATTCTGGCGAACCTCTTGAAGAAGGTAAAGAGTATGAAATTTATGCTCATAACTATGAAATTCCAGATGTTGGTCGCGTAGTTGAAGTTAAGCCCGATTCCATCGTTTATGAAATTGAATCTAATGGCGGGCTTCGTACCACAATTGAAATTGATCGTCAAGAAGCAGATCTTAACGGTTATCGTTTTGTTTCAACTGATTTTGGATCAGAAGAGAATCCTGCTGGCATTGAAGAAAATATGGATTCTAAGCCAGTGCCGGTTCCCGGCGAATCAACTGACCTTTCAACACCTCATATTCAAATTGGAAGTAAGGTTGCTGGAAAACATTACACTCCAATGCAGCAGCGCGAACTTATTGATGAGTATGGCGAAGCTCGCAATGCAGACAAACTTAATTTAGAAGGCACTCACTATGCCGATTCAGATCCCGATTATTTTCTTTTCGGTTGCTGACTTTAAAACAACTTAAATCTAAAGGATAACAAGTGATGAATTATACAACCCGTATCGTTAAGTCCGCTTCAGGACTCACTCAAAATGAGGCTCTTCTTTCGCTTCAAAATCATCGTCAGTTCCAGCCCGGAACCAAGATTGCTAGCATTCATAATCAAGGTGGTCATTGGGTTGCCAAGCTCCTCGTTCCTAAGACTTCCAGCGAAGATGTAAAGCCTTGCGAGCATTGCGAAGATAAGGGTTGTCAGCATTGCAAAAAGACTGCCGCTGGCGCGTTTGAAGATATTGATGAATCGCCCGCCGATCTTCATGAGGATAAACACGAAATGAGCGAATCCCCTCTTGAAGAGATTGAAGAGCATGAGCATGAGGATCATGAAGAAAAGCATGAGCGCTCAGAGGATAAGAAGATTGCTGAACTTGAAAAGAAGATTGACCTTCTTCTTGATGCTCTTGGAATTAGCGAAAAGGGCGAAGATATGGATGAAATGCCAGAGGGTCCTTCTGCTGATCTTCCTGCTGCACCTGCACCTAAGGGTCCTAAAAAGCCAGATCCACTTCCTCCCGGATCTGGCGCAAAGCTTAAGCCCGGTGAGGTTCCTAATAAGCCCGGTATGACCCCTGTTGGCTCACCCGCATTTGCTTCAGTTAAGACTGCTAATTGCGAAGGCGAATGCGAAAAGGGTTCTTGCGAGCATTGCGACAGCAAGCGCGAAGCTAATGCTCCAATGACTCCCGCAACTCCTGCTACAGGCACTGCCTCAGGTCCAGTAGGCGCTCCTATGGCCAGTCAAAGCTGCACTTGCCCTCCCGGTCGTCCATGCTCTTGCGGAGCTTCAACAGGATCAAATGCAATGGCTCCTGCATCACCTTCAGCTTCAGGCCCAGTGATGTCATTTACAGCCTCCAAGGCCGATCCTAATCGCGATGTAAGCATTAGAATGGCTAAGGCTCAGCTTGAAAATACTTACAAGGGTTTCCGCGTTGCTCGCATTAAGCGTGACGGGGATTATATTCACGCTTTAGTGACTCGATAAAATGAGCCTTGACTCTGAAGAAATTATTATTAAAGAGTTTAATACTCTTCGGGGTCGGGTTCTAGGTCTTATTGAATCTTGGGGTCTCCCTGAGCGTCAAGAAAAGGGTTGCAAGGCTACCTTTAAGTCATTAACTTATGACGCAGAAAAGTCAATTCGGGATATTGTAACTAAATAATTTAGTTTATCCCACACTTAAGAGGCGATATGGCATTCACAAAATACGCCTCTTTAGAGGTTAGCAAAGTTTTAGAGATCAAGGGTTCCGCAGAGCGCGACGCTTCTGCTTCTCTTTCTAAGATTGCTGCTTTTGAGGATTATCGTACTGAAGATGGTTATCTTTACGCTCGTATTCGTGCCATTTCTTCAAGGGTTAATAAAAATCATGATGGTTGGCCCTCAGTAGAGCTTGCTGGCGGCCAAGATGTTTTTGATCGTCATACTTCTTCTACTGGCGGATTTACTGTTAATGCTAATGCCAGCGATCAGTATGGTTTTTCTACTTTCCTTGGCAAGCCAATCTTTGTCGATCATCATAACTCTGATCCTTCACGCGCCCGTGGAGTCATTGTTGATGCCAAGCTTCATGTAGACGATCATAAGACTGCTGCTCAAAAAGATTCTTATTATCGCGATGCCCCAGCTAATCATACTCCTCCAACTTGGGTTGAGCTTCTTCTTGAAGTTGATGCTAAATCATTTCCCAAGCTTGCTAAGGCAATCATTGATGGATCAAAGAATGCTAAGAGCGGCATTGATGGATTCTCAATGGGATGCGACGTTGAGCGCTCCGTTTGCAATATTTGCAAAAACTCTGCTACTACTCCTGATGAATTTTGTAACCATGTTCGCATGAAGGGCGCTATGTGCGATTACATCGATCCTGAGACGGGTCATAAAACTTCAAAGAAATCATATGAGGATTGCTACGGCATTAAGTTCTTTGAGATTTCAGCAGTATTTGATCCCGCCGATGAGACTGCTCTTATCCGCGAGGTTCGCTCAAATGTAAAGGAAGCTTCAATGAATAAATTTGCTCCAATTAGTGAGTATGACAAATACTTTGGCGGCACAGGTGCTGCTAAGAAGGCTTACGATTCAATGATTGATCAGTATGGTGAAGAAAAAGGCAAGGAAGTTTTTTACGCAACAATGAATAAGAAAAAGAATAAACAGGAAAAGAACTCATCTGAAGGATTTGTTCCACCAGAGTCCGTACAGAACAATGCTAAGCGCGGCCTTGAAATGGTTGAAGCTGGCGAGGCTGGCGACGGTCTTGAATCTGCAACCAAGGGTCGCGCTCATGATATCGCTTCAGGCAAGGCTCTAAGCCTTGATCATGTTAAGCGTATGCATTCATTCTTTGAGCGTCATGACAAGACTCGCCCAGATGATGGCGGCAAGGGCAACTCACCTTGGAAGACTGCTTGGATGCTTTGGGGCGGAGATTCAGGTCGTTCTTGGGCCGAATCCGTTGTTGGCAAAGAGGTCGGTCATGATAAGAGTGAAAAAACTTCTAATGATAAGCCACAGATCACTAAAACTCGCGCTCCTGAAGAAGTAGATACTTTGCGCGAGGATAAGGTTTGCGATATTTGTGGCGAAATTATGGATGGTCCACAGTGCGACGTTTGTGGTTATGAAGCAGAACCTGAAGGTTTTGGCGATCCTGATCTTACTGCCGCTAAAAGGCATGACGAATCAGAAGAGGCAAATGAAGAATCTTTATCAACTTTAGACGTTGATACTAATAATTTGCCTACGCTCTCTCATGTAACAGATGCCGGATGGACAGTATCCGATACAAAAATTTCACAAATCAATAAAATTGAACGACCAATACTTCCGGTTCAGACGCCACCAGCGTCTAATGAGCCGCAAGACTATGTTGTGAAGGACCCTCAAAAGCCCGTCACATCATCAGTTCGCACCGCATCGGATTTCCTTGCGGCTGCTGGTAACAGAAAAAGGAACAACATGGAAACACATATCGCTGACGCAATGACAAGCGCACCGGCTGTTGCCAAGCCTGACTACAATACTGATGTAGTCGGAACTGGTGGCGTTGGTGGAGCTTCAAATGAAGACGCATCCAAGGCTGACGCTCAGGTTAATGTTACCGATATCGGTGGCATTTCCGGTGTTGGCACTGGCGATGAAAAGACAGTAGAAGTTGATCAGGGCGATGAACACTCAAAGAACATTGAAGCTATCCATACGGATACTTTCCATGGCGATAAGGGTGACTCACTTGGTCAGCATGACCCTGTAACTGACGTAAGTAGCTATCAGGTATTTAATTCAGATAGCGCTACGCCTCTTACAATGCATGAGCCAGCAGCAAAGGCTTCATCATGGGTTGTATCAGATGTTCGCGGTGCAGAGCCTTCCGATCCAATTGGTAAGGCCGATGACCGCATTAGTGTAACAGATGACAAGGGACCATATGCAATTACCACTCAGGATTCTGGCCCAACGGCTACTTTCCCAGATGGCAATAGCGCGGTTACTCGTCAAGCTGATCCAGTAGACCCTTCAAGCAAGAGTTTTTACCACGATCAGAATAGTAAGGAATTTTACCCAACTGGTGTTGATTCTAAGGATCACGCTTTTGGTGATGGTAATGATAGCACCGCTCACATCATGTCAGCTTTCAAGCTGGCTGATACTGAGATCGAACTTGGCATTCTTGACGCTTCACAGAAGTATGCAAGAGTTGCTGAGCTTGAAAAGGCAGCGCCCGCAATTGTTGAGGCTTCACTGGCTTACGCTAATCGCGTTAAGACAGCGGGCCTTAAGAAGTCGGCGCGGACAGCTAAGAGACTTCCGTCTCTAGTTAGGGAGGCAAGTACTGCTCCTGCAACAACTCAAGCAGATTCTGATGATTCTGCTCTGTTTATGTAAGAAAAAAGGAAATAATACTTTATTTTTACAATCCGCCGTCTAGAAACAATTGAAACGGCGTAGCGCCCACAAGGCGTGAAACTAAAATCACAAAGACAAAATAGGAAAATACATAATATGCTTAGACTAAAGAATCTAGCTAATAAGTATCAGAAGCGCACTTGTCGGCCATTGTATGCAAATACTCAGGCTACGCCTTATGCTGCGACTCTGTACACAAAGTCAGACGGCTCAGCAGGATTTCGTGCCGCTGATGGTTCGCTTCAGATTCCTTCTGGCGCATACAAGGCCGCTGGTTCAGGAGCTAACTCAGTTCCTGCCGGTATCGTTCTTGTTCGCGTTAAGGGAACTGATCAGGTAACAATCGCCACTGGAGCAGTAGGCGAGCGTCCATTTGGCCTTCTTGCCAACTTTGTTGGTGGAGACCTTGATGAAGGTTTTGCAGGTGACTCACTACAGAATCAGGTTGGCGCTTGGCGCGGTCCTGATTCAACTTTTGAGATTCTTGCTCCTGCCTTTGGCACTATTGCAGCACCAACAGTAGATGGTACCAGTGGTAACGTTTACCTTTATGCCGGTGCCGATGGTCGTCTTACAACTACTCCCGTTACTGCTAAGCCCGGCACTCGTAGCTATGCTAATGACGATGCTGTTCGTAATACCGACGATGGCGTTGGTTCAATTCCAGTCGCTCGTTTAATTGAAGTACCTAGCACATCCCGTATTATCGTGGACCTAATGGTATAAGAAAGGAATATGATTAATATGGAAATTACATCACGCAAGGCTGTTTCATCAGCCGACTACGAGGCTAAGCTTGCTAACGCACCTAAGCTTACCAAGGAAGCAAAGGCTCAGAAGCTTCAGTCAATCCTAAAGGATTCATCGAACGCAATGCGCCGCATCGGTCAGGGTATGATCGGTCCCATTCAGATTCGTCTTCGTTATGAGGGTATTACTCGTAATGTTCTTATTGAAGATACTCTTGAGCGCGGTCCACTTATGCCTTACGACATCCTTGACGATCTGGGCAGGGCTTATATCCTTAACCAGACCGACTCGGAAGTTAAGATCACACCATTTGAGGGCAAGCAGGCTTTCCCTCAGCTTTTCCGTATCGCTACGTTCCCTCGTATCCGTAAGGAAGATCTCTACTACCTTCGCGTAAACGCTGTTGAATTCGCGCAGGACGAGAGCCGTCAGGCAATCCAGAAGCAGGAGGACGCCCGTCTTATCCTTCTTCTTGAGGCTGCTATTGCTGAGCTTGGTACTGCACGTAACAATAACACAGTTGGTACCGCCCCAACCGGTGGTATTCAGACTGGTATTGCCGCTGGTTCATCAGGTGAGCAGACCGTTCTTATCGGTGCTGGTAACCCACTTGAGCCTAGCGACTTTTACAGCGCTGTTTCACAGATCGAGATCAACCAGCTTGAAGCTCGCCGTGTCATCATTCACCCTGCTGACGCTCGCGATTTCTACAACTGGGATCTTAACGTAACTGGCTTTGAGTTCAAGGATAAGGTATTCGGTGGAGAGAAGATCACCACATTCGGTGAATTCCAGATCCAGCGCTCAATCATCGTCCCACAGGGCGAGGTATTCCTTACCGCTGAGCCTGATTACGTCGGTGTTATGCCCGTCATGTACTCACTTGACGTTGAAGAGAACCACAATGTTGAAACATTCTGGAAGGGTTGGGTCATGGACGAGCTTATTGGTATGCTTATCCTTAACGCTCGCGGCCTTTCACGTATTGTTAAGGGCGGTGCAATCTCTGATTACACAACCACTACAACAAGCAAGAAGCTAGACATCTCAGGCCTCGCCTGATCCTAGTTTTCCTCTTTGAGGTAAAGAAAAGGCCCCCAGAAATGGGGGCCTTTTTATTTGTATTTATATTATTTTATAAATTTTTGTGTACAATTTTATATTTGTAAGCAGATGGACTATCAGGACTGCCTGATGATGGGTACCATGGAGTGTGACTACCCCTGCCACCCCAATTATCCCAAGTGATTCTGCTTCCTTGCCACCATATATCTAAAAACACATGCTCTGAATTTGCATATATTACAATAGACTTTTGTTTATTGACACGACCTCTAGACGTAAACCCTTGCAGTGTTGCAAAAGTGTCTGAGACGCAAGCAAGACTTGGTTTATATAAATGAGGATGCAATATGCATGAAGCCGATGATGAACAGTCCCATGCGCCGTTTCGCTTAACCGCTCCATGGTTATTTAAATTTAAACCATGACCTCCGCCCATTCTATAAGGCCTAAAACAAATAGCATTACCTCTATTAATAATATCTTTTAAAACTTTGTAACTGTGTGAATTAATGTCTTTAACGCTTACCGTTGGATTTTTATAATCTGTTCGCCATGGTCCCGGTCCTAAAGGAAGATGAGTTTTAATTATAGCTGGACTAATCCAAGCCCTGCCATTGTCGTTTACGCCTATTTTCTTTGCCATAGTTACCCTTTGTTAATTAAGTTGATCATATATTAAAAAATAGATTAAAGTGTAAAGAAAAGGCCCTCTTGCGAGGGCCTTAAATTTATAAATTACTTGGATGTCTAAGCAAATATTCAGAACTAGGTCTTAAATCAGACTGCCACCTTGAAGGATTGGCTCCTGATGTATCAAACCTAATACCGGCTACATGCATGTATACATGACCCGAATTGGCGTAAATAGTAATCCATTTACCCGGACCCGATCTACCCCATGATGCTAGGTCACCGGATGTCATTGTTGTATCTAGTAATTTAGCTCCATGAAGGGCATATGATACTGATCCAGAGCAGTCATACCCAGATGCGCTAAATGATCCGTGACCTCCGCCCCAAACATAGGGCAAATTACGAATTTTGTTGCCAGCCCAAATAACGCCTTTTACAATTTTAGGTGCGTCTTTTGGAGCATAGGCCTCTCCTTTATATACAATTGCCTTAGAACCCTCTACAACAGGCTTAGAAGGGCTATCGGTATTGATCTTCTTTATTATTCCAGCAATTCTTACTTTGCCGGTCCATTTTTCAATTGGGGCGGGGGGTTTTTGCTCTGGAATAACCCCACCATTGTCAAACAATTGAACAACTTCTTTATTTGCTTGCGGAAGATCCGCTTTCGCATTTGATGGGCAAATCATAGCAAGTGCTATCGCCGCAACTAGCGCGAATAATATTAGTGTTTTATGATTAAGCATAAATACATCCTTGGAACACACTCATTTGTCCTACATTGACTTCGCAAGCCCTCTTACTTAACAACTTAACGGGCTGAGTGAGACCAGTGGAAACAACTCCTTTCGTTGGATTATATAAAAAGCCAAACTGTAGCTTATACGTAGACTATATCAGATAGTCAAAACGAGCAAGCTTTGGTTTGGCTTCCCTAATTACTATATCGAATCCCTGTCTTAATCAGTGGCAAGTCTCGTTGTAGTTTTAAGTCAAGTCTTATATTGTTATAGAAAGAGAGAATAAATTATGCCACCTAAGAAGCTAACCCCAAATGGTCAGGCTGCTGAACCCGTTGGAGCAAAGATTGCTGCAACTCGCAAGCCTGCCGCAAAACCCAAGGCTGCTCCTAAGAGGAGTACGTCAACAAACAAGTATGTTCGCAATGTTCGCGGCGTTAATGTTCGCGTTACATTTGATACTGGTCGCAAGATTGAACTTGCTCCTAGAGGTCAGCGCAATGACATGACCGCAATTAGTAAGGATGAGCTAGACGATCCTATCTTCCTTAATAACCTTGGTAGTCTTTACGAGGTCATTTCTGCCGCTGATGCGCAGGAAATTCGTGAAAAGCAGATGACTAATGCATCCACTTTATCACAACCTCGCCCAGAAGACATTCTTACCGATCAGCTTGGTAACGCTGGTAATTTCACAGGTCTAGATAAGTCAAATACAGAAAAAAGTATTACAATCGGTCATCTTAATGAAGTAGAGGGTCGTCCAAATGAGGAAAGAGCGACTGAGATTACTCGCAGTAGCGTTGGCCCTCGCGTTGTTGCAGTTCCCGGTAGTGATGGAACTGATTATTATAGTAACTAATTTATAAACAAGGAAAAATATGGACACTTTTAGTAAAAAAATTGAAATTGATCAGTTAATTACTGAAGATGCGCTTAAAGCTCGTTTAGATGGTCTTGTTCGACTAATTGATTGGGCAAAGGCAGATTTAGCTTCTTATGATGAACAATTGAAAGAAGTTACAAATAAGCTTAAGCAGTTTGCTGTTGATTCAACAGAGGCAGTACAGGCTGTTGCAGAAACAGTTGTTGAAAAGGTAGAAGAAGTTGCAGCAAAAGTTGAAGAAACTGTAGAAGTAGTTAAGGAAGAGGTCAAGAAGGCCGCTCCTAAGAAGGCTGCCGCTAAGAAAACTGCGCCTGCAACTGAAGAGTCAAATAAGTAAATTTATCAATGTTTTAATGAAAGAGCCGCCTTGTGCGGCTCTTTTTATTTTAAGATTCCTTATTGCCAACAGTTAATAGTTGCATGAGCCTTGGTTATGATAGACAACTTAAGATTGTTGCATTGGGCGATTCTGCCCGCCTTGTTGCTCGTCTTTATGACGATAAAGACCAATTATATTCTTATGAAGATCTTGGATCGGTGACCTTTACTATTCAACTGCCCGCTAGTCGCGCAAATGATGATCCATCAGATAATAAAAAGAATTCAGAGTATGCAAATCCTGCTGAAAAAGTAACTATGGATGGAGAAGTTTTAGAAGATGGCACCGGAGTTTTAATTTATGATGACACTACTCGTTTAGGTCATTATATTGCAGTTGCAACCTTTGAACTTGTTGATGGCACTACTCAATCAACAAGGGTTGATTTTGAAGTTTTTGATCCATTTGAAATTGTTGATACTCCAATTCGCGTTGTAGCAGATGGAGTTTGGACTAAACTTGAAGATTGCTTTGATGCTGAAAACGAAGGTCCTTGGGTTCAAGATATGACTTTGCACTTTTTTCGTGAAGAAAAAATGGAAAAATTTATTGCAGATGCCCTTTTTGACATTAATTATCAAAATCCCCCTACCGCTTTAGGTATTAGCACTTTTGTAAATGCGGATAATACCGTTACTGATACTTATCCACTTCTTGTTCAGGGCATCTTTATTCAAGTTCTTCGTCACATCATGCGCTCTTATGTTGAACAACCTATGCCGACTGGTGCGCAAGTTGCCTATCAAGATCGTCGCGATTATCTTCAGCGCTGGGAAACAATGCATACTCTTGAAAAGGCTCAGTATGATCGTTGGGTTGCTCTTTACAAGCGTGGCTTTCTTCAGCTTGGTCATAGCAAACTTCTTGTTTCCGCCAAAGCCGGTCGTCTTATTCCTGCTCCTATGCGAGCAAGGTCGGTTGGACGCGGTTATTGGTAGTATTACGACACTTAATATATACAATGGCAAACATTACAAAATATTTAGAAAAAGGTTTACTTGGTTACAGTGTAGGCAAGTCTGTAACTGGTTTTACTCCGCCCGGTAGCACTTATGCCGCTCTTTTTATAACGCCGCCATCAGTAAACTACCTTGATACTACAGCAGAAGATGGAGTAGAAGTATCTGGCACTGGTTATACGCGCAAATCAATTACTTGGGGCGATTCAACTGCAAGCACTGATTTAACTAATTCATCTTCAATTAAAAATAGCGCAGAAATTAAATGGGGAGTCAGCCCAGTCATTGGATCTAATTGGACGGGTGGTTTAAGCAGTAATATTACTACTATATGCATTTTTGATAATTTAACAGTTGGATCAGGCAATCTTCTTTGGTTTGGACCTTTGTCCACATCAATTACTTTAACTACCGGCGACACATTTACAATTCTAGCGAATAGTTTAACGTTAACCCTTGGATAAGGGGTTGACATGCCAACTAATTATACTAAAACTTCCTTATTAAATGCAACTGCAAATCTTGCAGTGTCATTAGGTTTTTATACCAAAGTTTATAACAACCTTTTATATGCCACCAAATATGTTGGCGAAGAAAATTGCCCTCAAGACATTAAACGTCTTCGTCGTCAAGTTCATGACATGATGCGCCGTATGGGTCAACCTGTAATTATTAAAAAAATGTTAACTATTAAAGATGTTGAAAGCGGATATGCAGAGCGCTCTCCAAATTACGATTCTATTTATGGTCAAACTCGCAACAATGATGACCTTTCTTGGGGTAACGGTTTTGTTTCAAGAGAAAAATCAGATGATGAGTGGATTAACCTTTCAACTGGCGAAATTGTAAGATCGGATTATACCCCTGATGCCAGTTGGCCTAAGGCTCCAAAATATCGTGGATTTGGTCCCAGCATTGTGACTTATTTAATTGAGCCAGATGCTCCGCAGGACTTTTTTACATTGACACCTCAAGGCGCAATGATGCAGGTTCAAACAGCCGATGTTACGATGGGTTGGTTTCCTGCTGTAAACGATGGTGATTTAATTATTAATGTTGAATTAGATGATTATGGCCACGTTGTAGATTCGGATCGTAGATATCAAGCAAAAATGACTAACCCAGTAACTATTCGTGGGCTTGATCGTAGGGGTAAAAAGGAAAAGGGTGCCGATTTTGGCAATCGTCACACGGTTAATCAACAGTACCCAATTACACTTTTACCAACCAATCATATTTTAATGAATGTTGAGATTGATCGATGACTTATTTACCCGAAAAAACAATTAAGTACAAGACTTATATTAAAACAGCTTTGGTTGAATCATTAAAACCTGTTTTTCATGAACATGTAGATCCTAAATTACAAGAAACTAAAGTTGTTATTGATATGCCTAAAGAAAGGCAATCTTTTCCAGCAATCGTAATTAGATTATACGAAAGCGAAATTTTTAATGCTGGCGTAGGTCATGAAGAAGCAATTGCTGATGCCGATAATAAAGTTTGGAAATTTAAACATTACTTTTATAAAGGTAATATTGAATTCATGATTTATGCATTATCATCGTTAGATCGGGATTTAATTGCTGACACCATTGTTCAGACTATTGCAATGGGCGACCTTGCAGATTATACAAATAACTTTTTTGAACGAATTTACCCTGCTGACTCTGATGCATTTCCTGATTCAATTGGTCATTTTATTAATATCAATGCTGATAGAATACAAGGGTTTAATGAAACTTCAACACCTGTTCCTTGGGGAGCAGAAAACGATCTTAGTTATTCAACGTCTTATCGTGTTGATATTTGGGGAGAGTTTTACAGTCTTCCACAAGATGCTTCATACGAATATGTTTCTAAAGTTTTTCTATATCCATATATCAAGGGTATAGACAAAATACCAACCGGATTACCGCATGGATCGGAATGGACTTAGGTCCAGACCTTTCTTTCTTCAATTCACTAACTCATAATTTCTGAAAGAGTATTTACTTATGGCCAGAGCTTACATTAGACCACCCGGCGTAACCATCACTGAGACTACTCAGGCTGGTATCAACCCAATTATTGCTACGCCCGACTTACTTTGCCTTGTTGGACCCGCTAGTGGTAGCGTAACAGTCACTGAAGCCGTAACTTTAAGCGGTACTACAGCGTCTTCGCTTAAAGGAGTCAAAGCGACAGATTTAATGACCCCAACAAGCATTACATTTGTAGCTGATTATGATTCAAGTAGCGCCCAAAGTTCAAATGCGGCTTATACTTCAAACGGTGGATACATTCCGGGTTCTTATACTTTTAATGCTACAGATCACACCATTGCTCGCGTTGCATCGGTTACTTCCATTCCCCTTGCAGACACAACACTAAGCGCAACCGCAACTACAATGACGGCTACCGCCTCTGTGTTAAGTCCTTTCCCCAGCACGGGCGGAGCGGTTATCGTAGATAACGAACAAATTCAGTACACTTCTGCAACTTTAAATGCCGGTACAATTACATTTACTGGTTTAACTCGCGGAGCAAATAATACTACGGCGGCTGTTCATACAGCGGCTAGCTCTCAAGTTAAATACGGTTTTGTCATTCCTGATAATCGTCAAGTATATGTAACATATACATACACACCATCAGATTATTTTACACCTTATTATGTATCTGGAAACGATTTTTCAAACATTGAAACTCGTTTTGGTAAGGCAATTGCAGATGATGGAGTGACCGTCAACTCTCCACTGACTTTAGCTGCAAAGATTGCTATTGAAAATGGCGCTCAAGACCTTGTACTTCAGCCACTTTTTTATAACACTGAGGATATTACTGGTCCAATGCCTACTCGTACTCAGCCAGCTAATAGTGACAGTATAAATACATCAAACACATGGAACAAGACGTTTAGAGCGCTTCAAAATGAAGAAAACATTGGAATCATTGTTCCAGTTATTGGACAAAATGCAACTTACAATTATGGAACTGGAAGCTCTTCAGTTTTAAATGATACGGCGCAATTAAATATTTTTCAGTCCTTGCAAGGTCACATCGCCTTTATGGATTCAAACTATGATCAACTCATCATTGGTGTGATTGGTGAAGATTCAACCAATCCTCCATCGGGCAGCACTTATGCAAGCAGAGACACTGTTAGAAGTCATCTAATAAGCCTTCAAGCATATACTTCTAATAATACAAGTTTCAATGAGCGCATGGTATTTATTGCTCAAACTAAATTTGAGCGCCCATCAACAGCTAGCGCAACCACCTCAGTAATTCTTGGTGGTCAGTATGCAGCCGCAGCAGTTGCAGGCAAGGTTGTTTCTTATGAACCTCAAATTTCTTTGACAAGAAAAACTTTGGCTGGATTTAAGAAGATAGTTGACACTAGCACAAAGCCACAGAAGACTCAAGATTCAGGCGTAGGACTCTTTGTTATTGAACAAAATAAAAATGACAATTCAATCTTTGTTCGTCACGCTCTAACAACTGATAAAACTTCAGTTGCCAAGGCAGAGCTTAATGCAATTCGTGCAAAGCATTACATGATCAGGTCTCTTCGTCAAACAATTGATACTCAAGTTATTGGTAGCACTATTGCTGACGATTCTGCACCTCTTACAATTGCTACCACTATTGCATCAACACTTAGAACTCTTCAAGATGACGGCGTTATTGTTCAATTTGATTCGGTTCAGGGTCAGTTTGATTCTATTGATCCTACACAAATCGGCATTAGATTTAATTATCGTCCAGCGTTTGCAGTTAATTATGTAAATATCAAGTTTGCCGTTGACTTAACTAGTGGAATTACTTCGGTTACCACGACTAACCAAACAAATATAGGAGCATAATAAATGGCTGGACCACTTAATGGAGCACAAAATCGCGCAAGAGTAGCAGGCTCAGGTTTTACCGTTTTCACATGGGAAAACAAGCCAATTCTTTTTGCTCAGCAGATTGAGCATACCTCTCCTACTCCAGTCGCTCCTACCGTGCCAATTCACCCAATGGATGAGCCTTATCCTGTTGAGCTTATTACTCCTCAGGCTGCTAATATGGGTCAGATTACTCTTGAGCTTTATGAACTTTATGGAGCGCAGGTTTGGGAACGCCTTGCATCTTATCTTGGTGGCGATTCTAAAATTACTGGTACTGGCAAGGGTCCAGTTGATATTGTTGGAATCTTCCGTGCAGTAGCTAATACTCCTAATCCTATCCGTATCGTTAAGTATGTTCGCCCACCTGCAATTCGCGGCAAGAAAATGGCTCCTTATACAGAAGAATATCACAACTGCGTTATTTCTAATGTTATTGATGGTGAGCGTATCTCTGTCGGTACAATGGAAATCATTAAGCAAATTTCTGTTAATTACACTTACATGACTCGCGGTGGAGTTAACCCTGTTGTTGATGGTACTAGATCTGCCAATCTTGGTGGAGTCAGTAACTCAACAACTACGTCATTTACTTAAGATCCGTCCTTTAATTTATAAGTAAGATTCCGTTTAGGCGGAAAGTTAAAGGAGTGTTTTATGATGGAAAGTAATGACGGCTTCCCTGATGAAGTCGCTGATGACGTTGATGGTCTTTTATGGCTAGGGTTTTTAGAAGATTCTTTTGAGTTTTGCGGTCACGAATTTGTGATTCGCACATTAAAACTTGAAGATGAAATGGTTGCAGGTTATGCAGCTAAGGACTACAAAGATTCTATCTCTCAGGCCAAGGCTTGGGTCGCTGCTCAAGTTGGTATGGCATTAATTTCTGTTGACGGAAATGAAGACTTTTGTCCTCAAGCTGGTCCTAATAAGAAGGATTTTGCTAGAGCAAGATTTCAGTATGTAAGCAAGAATTGGTATGAACCTACCATTAATTACATTTATATGAAATATGTAGAATTAATAGAAAGACAAGAATCCATTTTAAGAGAAATGGAAAATTTATCGAAAGAGGGTCGGATTTCCTTTATGGCCTCGCCCGACTCCTCGATAAAGAGGGCCGATTCAACATCGGAAGCGGAGATAATGGATTATCTGGAGGAAGGTCCGGAGGACTTAATTCCGTTCAACGCAGACTCATGATGTATATGATGCAGCGCGATGAGCAAATGCAACATGAATTAAGAGAAGATGAATTAAAAAATAACGTATTTGCTAATAACCCTCAACTGTATAGTAAACTATTTGGAGAAGAGGCTCAATACGCCCCTGAAGAGGAATTAGAGCATGTTGTTCCAGATAGTACGTCTGATTTTAATAAATTAATGCGTGAACTTAAACAAGTTGGGGTTATCGATTAGAGTATTTTTCAGGCCAAAGATCTGCTTTAATTTCATCAATTCTCTTTTGCTTAAGTGCTTCTTGCTTTTGAAGATACTTCTGATGAAGTAATTGCATTTCTTCTGGAGTTCGTTTTGGTTGAGAAGATGGTGGTTCAAAACCTAATAGCATATCTGGCAAAGTGCCAAATACAAAATCAAGGATTCCCCAAACAATTGCGGTAGGTATAATAATAGGTGAAAGAATAATAAGTTGACTCCAACTTATCTCTCCTTCAATGCTAAATGCTTTCGCTGTTTTAATAGCTTGATGTTCAAATGTGTTCATAGTAGTTAGATAGTAACATACGACCCCTTAATAATCAAGAAGATTTATATGCCCGAAGATAATCCAAATATTGATGAAATTGCAGCCGCCGTTGAAAGGGGACTTAAACAGGCTTTGGGCGGCCCTGAGTTAGATAACCTAATTGCACGGTTTACTGAGAGCAGTGAAAGAAAAAGGTTTGATGATTTAACTAGTAGTCGTGCCAGTACCTTTGGATATGAAAAAAGAGCTAAGCAAGCAGAAGATATTAGTTGGAAAAGGTGGGAAGAGGCAACAGCACCAGATGCTCCGGTAAGCGCTGGTGATGGACCATCCAAGCATGCTTCAGATGCTAAAAGCCTTTTGGGTAGAGTTGGAGCCGGTTTGCGCGGCGATAAACCCTTTGAAGACGTTTTTGGTCAACAATATTATACTATTCCTCCTAGCTTTGGTCCATTAAAAGGCGGAATTACTGCTCAAAACTTAGCTAAAGCAGCAATGCTTAGAAATTTAGAAAAGGCGGCTAGGGCTGAGCCAGATAGTGATGAGCAAAAAGCATATATACGATCTGGCCGCAGAGCAAACTTTTTTGCCAATGAGGTCATTCCTAATTACGAAGCTGGCAAAAAGATGTTTCAGCAATACGTTCAACCTACTTATCGCGCCATGCAGGGTTTATCAAATTATGGGGCAACTCAAATTGGTGGTGAAGTAGGCGGCAATATTGAAATTGGAGGGTTTGGTTTTAGAAATCCTTTTAATAGCGCTTTTGAAAAAGGGTTGGATATGAAGTTTCATCAAATGGGTCAGGCTGTTCGATCTGGCGTTAATATGCAGCAAATGGCAGAAATAGATAACACTTTAATGGGAATGGGATTTAATTTTAATAATAATCAATTTAAAACAGGTGAAATGGCATTAGAAAACATTACTCGTTTTAATCCTTCAATTAGACCTCAGCAGGCGGGTGCGCTATTAGATCAAACTTTGCGATTTGGAAACGTAAATGAAGTGGCTCATTTGACTCGCACTATTAATAATCTTAACGCAGTAGCAGCAGGTGCAAATGTTTCGACTGAACAATTAACACAGCAACTTGGAGCATATGCTCAACTTGCAGGGCAATCAGGCGTATCGTCCGCTTATTCAATTCCTCAAGGAGCGGAATTGGCTCGCACAATGCCGGGAATAGATCCTACAAAAAATTTGCAAACGCTAATGAATAACCCCATGGCGCAACAGCAAGTTATGAAAATGGGTTACATGCCTTATCAAGCTGGCGCTATGTCCCCTTCGGAACAACAACGGGCTTTAACATCCGCCATGGGATCTGTTTTTCAAAATTTAACTGGTAAATCCATTGGACAGGTTAATTCCAAATTTTTAAATTCTAAACCCGGAGAATTAGCAATTAGTGATATGATTAATCTTTATGGTTTTCAAGGTTATTCGCCCGAAGAAATAAAAAATGTTATTGATTATGCGCCGCAAAGATCTGCAATTGATAAAGCAGAATCAAAATATTTTAATAAAAATAAAAACGGCGAAATAATTGCAAATGTTAAAGGTATTAAAACTCATTCTGGAAGTTGGTATGATTTACCCGCAGTGTCTGGAAAGCAGGCCAACGAGAGCGAAATTAATAAAATTCTTAAGAGTGCAGGAATCAAAGATCCTAAGCAAATGGAGGAAATTAAAAGGGATTTGGTAACCTCCGGAGTTGCTAAAGATCGCAGACGCGGAGGACACGATTGGATATTAAATGCTGATTGGGAAAAGAAATTATTAAGAGATTTAGACAAAGCTCGCGGACCAGATAATAAACAAGACATATCTAGAGACAATTTTGATAAATTGGTTAATTCATTAGACACTGCTGCGCAAGCTGCTAGGGGACTTAAGGACGCTCAAGGAAAAGACGGCGGCGGAAAAAATAATACGTGATAATAATGGCTAATACTGCAAAAATTATATTTTCTCATCCAACTCAAGCTTTGCCTGATTTAAAATTATCAGTCAACCCTGATTCTATTGTTTGGTCTTATGGATTAAATACTCAAAATTATCAAACTTTTGGCGGCGAAGTTGTTCAAATTCTTTCAATGTTTATTGAGGACATGACCATCACAGGAACCATTTCATCATACAGTAAAATGGAAACAATTTATCAATGGTTTGTTTCCTACATGCAGCTTGCCACTCAGGGTAAAACACAGGCTTATGATACCACACCTGTTACTTTTGAATATCCAGCTCGCGGTTGGAAATTTCTTATTCAACCTAAATCAGCGCCCGGATTTAGGTATGGTAAAGATGTCGTTGCTCCTACTTGGAGTATTAGCGCGGCAGTTGTTGAAAGTCCAGAAAGTTTTGAGCAGTTAATTAAAACAGAAGCTCAAGCTCAAGTCGATGATCCTAGTTTTAAACCTTTTGGAACCGCTACGGCTCGTATCGGATTTCATCAATTTAACCCTTGGACAACTCCTAACACGGGCAAGGCTTATAAGGCTGGCGCAACTCAAGATTATTATAGCGAGCTTAGTGGTGCAAATGGCCCATATAACTCGTTTATTAAATCTTGGCTTCCCGGTTCAAGCGGTGCAGCAGCAACGGAGGCATTGGGAGCCAATTGGTCTAAACCTGCATATAACGCTGCGTTTCAAAATACTGGAAACGGTAAAAACGGTGATGGAAAAGCTCCATCTGAGGACAATAAAAATAATGGCTAATAATCCAATTGATCCCATTCCTTATTCTGCTGAGAATGCAGCTAAATTAAATAGGCAAGCTGGTCCTAGAGTTGACACAGGATATGCAGTTAGTACGCCCGATGTCGATCCTAATAAATTAGATAATTGGACCGTTCGACTTATTAAAACAAATAATAAATACTTGAACCTTTGGGTAGAAGAAGCTTCAATTGATTTTTCTATGACTGGTAGCACTGGTCAAAGTCGTTGGAAAAGAGAATTTTACCCTCATTCATTTGATCAACCTATTTTAAAAATGGCTGGAATAATGCCAAATCAAAGAGAGTATAACAAATTAGCCGCTTTTGTTAGAGAATCTCATTCAGAAGCTTTAAATGTGAATGGTGATATACGACCTCAATCAAATGCCAGTGAAAAATCAAATCTTTATTTAAAACATTATGGCGACGATTCAACAATTCCCCTTCCTACCGTAACATTAATTATGAATCCACGGTCTGTAGAGGGACGACCCAGAAATCAAAAGGGTGCAAGAAAGGGTATGCAATTAGAGGGTTACATTAAGTCTATTGCTGCTGGCGGAACTAAATTTAATTTTGCTCCTCAATTTACCATTGATTTTGTTATTGCCCAATCCGATGGAAATAAAGGCATTTTTGGTAATGATTTAAGTTCAGGATCTAAAATTACGGACTGGATGACTCTTTTTCGCAAGGATGACTTTGGAGCAAAAAATGGCGCTCAAATTAGAAAAAATATTCTTCAGGGTCAATATAACGATGCCATCAGTAATGGTAAGCACATTAGCGCAAACGGTGGCATATCAGATACAGCTTTTACGGGCGCACAAATCAACCATCGTGGAAATGGTGTACAAATTGGAATTAATAGTCAATTTGATTTAACAGACGCAAACGGAAATTAATTATCGTGAAAAGACTAGTGTATAGCCCATCAGTAAAGATTTGGGTAAAAACAGACTTTGGTGTTGTTGATTTAAGTCCTCACATTACAGAGTGCAGGGTTCAGCGTAAAGTAAACGATCTTAGTTCTTTAGACGTTGTATTTCGCAATCCCAAAGTTTTACAAGATGGAAAACCAAGATTTTTGTTTACTCAAAGAGTTCAAAAAGATGGAAACATTGGGCCAGTTTTCCATCCAATGGATCCAATAACAGTCATCTTTGAACGCATAGCAGGTAAACCCATTCAGGTTTTTACTGGTTACTGCGATACCGTTCCATATGTTCAACTATTTCCGGGTACTGCGCGGTTAACTGCTTCTTGCACACTTAAACGATTAAACTATACATATTTTGATCCGGGACTTCCTTTTGTTATGGATTTTATGAGTCAATATGGTTGGCAATTAGGAGGAAATGGAGTTGTTAAAAAAGGCGGGGCAGGAAATAGCGGTACTGCCAGTGTCATCACAGATTCTCAAATCAGTAAAGCTGTTAAATCAACCAATGTAAATGATTCTAGCATTGGGTATTTACTTTATGCCGTATTAAACGAAATTGGTGGTTGGAACAATGACAATATTTATATTCAATCACTTCCTAATAACATATCTCAAATAGTAGGAAAACTTTTTGATGAATTTGCCAAAGATAATAAAAACGTTAACGAAGAAATTGCCAAATTCGTTAGAGAAATTATTGGCAATGGAGATTACGGTAAATTACTTAGCAATAGCACTGATTCTAACGGCGTTACTGGAACAGGAGTAACCATGGTTGGAGACAGTATTACTAACATGAGTAGAACCGAACTTGAAGCTGCAATGCCGGGAATTACTATTTATGCAGAAAATTCAAAACATATGGCATGGGGTCCAGATGGTTATGGATCTTCGACTATGGGCGGAGATTCTGGATTAAAAATCTTAAAAAATAATAAATTATCTCTTGGCGGAATAGTTATTGTTGCACTTGGTACAAACGATGAAGATAATTCTAAAGCTACCTTTTTAAGATCTATTGATAAAGCGATGGCTAATATTGGATCTAATCGAAAAGCAGTTTTTGTTACTGTAACAACTAATAATCATGTTAATGAAGCAATTAGAGAAGCACATTCAAAACATTCTAATTTGTCAATTGCTGATTGGGCTTCAAAAGCAGAAATTGATCCAAATAATCAGCCTCATCCAACTACTCATGGCAAGTTAGTATTTGCAAAAACTATTGCAGATGTTGTTAACACATTAAGACCTGTTGCAACAGCTTCTAATCCGGGTTCAGAGCCTGAGCATATAAGTCTTCCAATTCCTCAAAATGGAGACGGTTTAAATTATTGGGAATCAAATAATAATCCAAAAATTATTGTTTTGCATGTTACTCAAACTGATAATATTGCTGGAACGGCAGATTTGCGAAACTTGAAAGATGGATTAATGAGAAGAAGTGATTGGGCGACTGCGCACGGCATACCAAATCGAGGAATTTCCGTTCATGTTGGAGTTGATAATGAAGGTAACTCTGCTCGCTTTGTTAATGATCAAAATCAAGCTCATCATTGCGGGTATAGATCAAAAGATTCATTAGGAATTGAGCATATAGGATATGCAAGTCAAAGTGTATCTGCATTTACAGATGCGCAAATTAATAAATCTGCTCAATGGGTTGCCTATTGGTCTACTAAATTTAACATTCCGCTTGTTAGGTCTACAACAAATGGAATTTGTGGACACGGCGAATTAGGATCAAGAGGCGGAGATCATCCAGACTGTCCGGGAAACCTGCCGATAAATAAAATTATAAATAAAGCAAAAGCGATTCAAGGCGGGCAGTAATGAAAAGATTAGCTTACTCCCCGTCAATCAAGGTTTGGGTAAAAACAGACTCGGGGGTTATTGATTTGAGTCCATATGTAACCGAATGCACGGTTGTAAGAAAAGTTGATGACCTTAGCAATGCTGAAATTCAATTTCGTAATCCAAAAGTGCTTAAAAATGGTAAACCAAGATTTTTGTTTACTGAAAACGAATATACGGGTTCAGATGGTAGCACTTCAATAAGACCGGTTTTTCATCCTATGGATCCAATAACTATTGTACTTGAACGTATTGCGGGTAAACCCATTCAGGTTTTTACTGGCTATTGTGACACAACTCCATATGTACAGTTATTTCCGGGTACCGCTCGTATCAAAGCGTCTTGCACTTTAAAAAGATTAAACTACACCTACTTTGATCCGGGATTAAATTTTGTACAAGATTTTATGCGCAATTATGGTTGGATAATTAATGTATCTAATGGTACTGCGGTTAATGAAAAACAAGCAACAAAAGATGAAAATCCAAAACAAGTGCCAACTTCATCAGTTCAATTACATGATTCCAGTATTGGCAATTTACTTTATGCTGCGCTTAATGAAATTGGCGGATGGAATAACAATAATATTTATATTCAACCGATCCCCGGCAACATAGCCAAAGTCGTTGGAAATCTTTTTGATGAATTTAAAAAAGACAATTCTAAAGTCAACGAGGAAGTTGCCAAATTTGTCAAGGGTATTATTGGTAGTGGTGGATACGGACAATTGTCTACTCAACCACTTGCAGATTCTAGTACTGCCGCAGGTCCTACTCCAGTCTTACCGTCGCAGGCTCCAGATCTAATTAGACGTTGGAAAGCTGAAGTTGACAGAATTGTTTCTGCCAAAACAAGATACGTTTCTGGTGGAGATGGCGATATACCGGGAGGAGCTAGTAGTGAAAGAGAGGGCAATTATCTTAATAATCCTCCTGTAGACGGCGACGGTGCTTTAATGTTTGACTGCTCTAGCTTTGTATCTTATATGCTTCATTTTATTGGTAAATTAGGTTTTAATTACGCTCCAAGCTCTGATGAATTTTTAACTTGGGGAGAGCCGGGTAGAGGACAGTATCTTACTGTTTGGACAAAGGGGCCTGCTGGACCCAGTGGCCATGTATTTTTTGAATTAGCCAATTCGGATGCTGCTAATAGATTTGTTGGAACTGCTAGTAGCGCACCCGCTGGGCACACTGTATGGTGGCATGCACATACAACAGAAGGATTTACACCTAGACACATTCAAGGTTTTTAAATGAAAAGATTAGTTTACTCTCCATCAATCAAAGCTTGGATCAAAACTGACTCTGGCATAGTCGATTTAAGTCCGTACATAATCAAATGTGACGTTTACAGAGTCATTGATAACATCAGTACGGCTGAATTAGAATTTCGCAATCCAAAAGTACTTAAAGACAATAAACCTAGGTTCTTGTTTACAGAACGCGAAGCTGATGGCAAAGTTCTTCCCGTTTTTCATCCAATGGATCCGATAACAATTATCCTTGAAAGAATTGCGGGCAAGCCCATTCAGGTATTTACAGGTTATTGCGACACAACTCCCGATGTTCAATTGTTTCCGGGGACCGCCAAAATTAAAGCTTCTTGTACATTAAAGCGATTAAATTACACTTACTTTGATCCGGGACTTTCTTTTGTAAACGATTTTATGAAAGCTTACGGTTGGAACTTAGATAAGTCTAATGGTAAAGCTGGTACGGCAGATACTGATAATCAAAAAATTAATAAAGTTAATAGATTAAATGATTCCAGTATTGGTAATCTTCTTTATGGAGTTCTTAATGAAATTGGCGGTTGGAACAATGATAATATTTACATTCAATCACTTCCTCGTAACATAGAAAAAGTTGTTGGAAACCTTTTTGATGAATTCAAAAAAGATAACTCAAACATTAACGAAGAAGTTGCCAAATTTGTCAGAGAAATTATTGGTCGTGGTGATTATGGTAAATTTTCAACTTCAACTACAACAAGTGGAGGAGGCGGAGGTGCCGCTCAACCTTCAACTGGGGGGTCAGGATGGAAGACAACAGAGGCCTCTTGGTTTGATGATCCACCTCCCGGAGCGTCAGGAAAATTGGGTAATGCTCCCGGTGGGCTTTATAATTATGCAGAGTTGGGTACTGCAACAAGTAATGGTTTGGCTACCAATCAAGGTTACATGGCTGCTCTTTTTGGTCGATCTGGCGAATTGCCAATGTTTACAAAAGTCGAAATTAGATACAAAGGAAAATCTATTATTGCATCAAAAACCGATAGAGGATACGGAAGCGGCAGTCCCAATAGAGCTATTGATTTATGGAGAGACGCTGCGGATGCTTTAAACTTTACCCAAGACGGTACGGGTAATGTGGAAATTAGATTAGTTGATTAATCAAATGTTTCAATATCGCTCAATTAATAAAAGACAAGTAAAGGTAGTTTAATCATGCCCGGATCACAAGCTAAAAAACCAGCACCAATATTTCCAAATGCAACTTCATCTGGTTTACATACAATTACTGAGTATGGAAATCAAAGCGCAGCCCATGGATTAATGAAAAGTCAAATTTATGGTATTAGCAATGGTACCATTACCATCAGCGCCCCAGTTAAATCTCGATGGACTTGGGGCATGAATAACGCCAATGAAAGAACACTGATCCTTCAATTTAAAGAAACCATTGGTATTTTTAAAGAAAACGACAGTATTGCTTTGGGTCCCATTTCGTCAAGTGTAAATCTTGGTGACGGACAATGGAAACCGGTTAATAAAGGCGTTTCCGAAGGATGGGTTACTCAAAGTAATCGGGTTCGCGTAGTTATGAAACCTGAGTTTGCACTAGGCGGTGAACCTACAACAAACGGAGCCGTTTCCCCAAGAAAATTTGTAGATTTTTCACTTGGCAATGCAGACGAAAACGGTAATCCAATTGCTAGTGATCCTACTGGTACTCCAACGGATCAAACAATTTTACCCGGTACTCAACCAAGCGGAGAAACCATTGACGTTGGGGCAATTGCTAAAGCTGCTGCTTATTCAACATTTTTTTCTATGCCCGGATTCGTTAGCACAATAGAATCAAATTCATTAACTGGTCAAAGAAGTTTAATGAATGATACTCCTCTAATGCCTTTTATTCAGCAATTGTCCATGGCTTGTCTAAGGCAGTTCATGTCCACTCCGAGTGGAGACTTTTTTGCTTTTTACCCAGATTACTTTGGCGGTTTAGGAAAAACTCCTTATTGGTTTATTGAAGATATTGAAATTATTAGTGGCAGCATCGAATTATCAGATGATGAATTATATACTCACGTTTATGTAGTTGGAGATATTGTTGGACCTCCATCTGGTGCGGCCAGTGGTAGTGGCAACGTAGATGTTTATGATAAAATAAATACAGGCGGAGTGGTTAGTGTATTCAATGCTTTTATGGCCGACTTTCTTAATGGCGTAGATGCAAAAGGTGATCTTAAAGGCGTAGATCCTAAAAAATATCCGACGCTTGTTAAACAAGAAGATGCAATTAACTTTTTGCGCAAATACGGAGCAAGACCGCATTATGAGCCAGCCCCTATGGTTAGGGCACCAATTTATGAAGCATTTTTAGCATATCAAAAATTTTGTTTATATTGGTCTCAACAATTTAAAACTCAATTTCAATTTACATTTATGCCCGAGCTTTTTCCCGGCGGTATCGTAGCGTTTCCCGAACATGGATTGCAGTGCTATGTCAGTTCTGTGACTCATAACTGCTCGTATGAAAATGGTTTCACCACTACAGCGGAGTTAATGGCTCCTGCGGCATATAAAAATGGAGACGGGACTCCAGCAGATCCAGATAAATCTTGGGTTCATGCAGGAATGATTAGAGCTTGGCCTACTACAGATGCCGTTGGTACATTTAAAGATGCAACGGATAAAGATCCATCTAAATCGGATAAGAAATAAATAATGTCAATTCGCAATCATATTAATCCTGCGTTTGGTCCTAGGCATTCTGCGCGAATTCATACAGTGCATACGGATACCCGCAAAATTGAAGCTCAATTAAAAGACGGAGGTAATATTCAAATTTCATTATTTGACGTTCCATCATTTTTTGTTTGGCCCAAAGAAGGTGAATATTGGATCGTCCGTCAAGATGGAGGGTATTGGAAACTTGATACTAAATTTGATAATGTTGATGACACTCAAGTTGTGCATTTAGCTCCCGGAGAAGCCAAGGTTGCGGCTGAAGTTATTAAGACTCCTAGCGGATCATCTTTGGTAACAATAGATAAAACTAATGTAATTGAAGTTGGGTCGATTAAGATTGTTATAGGAACCGGAGGTCCTGAGGGCGTTACTACAGCACCGATTGGTAGTTTATTTCTTAGAAAAGATGGTGCGGCAGGAAGCACCTTGTATGCAAAAACATCTGGCGAATCAAATATTGGTTGGAGCGCTGTAGGTTAACCAACTTCTATCATGTAATATATAGATATGACTTGGAGCATAGGATTAACAGAAGACGGTGATTTAGCCCTTGGCAGCAAAGGCCTTGCCAAAGTTGCCAATGAACAAAAATTAATGCAAGATATTAAATGCGAATTACTTGAAAAAAGAGGATCTAATCGATTCAATGAAAATTACGGCAGTAGTTTAGAAAATAAAATTATAGGAACTACGCCAAATTCTCTTAACGATTTACATTTACAAATTGAAACAGAAATAGCAGCAGTTGTCAATCGTTATAAAGCTCGTCAATTATCAAGAGCCAAAGTAGATAAAATGTCATTTGGTAAGGCAACTTTAACTGCCAGAGAAGTAGTAATAGATTTTCAAATTACTAAATTAGAGCAAAATTTAACCGCTGCTAATGTTGAAATTAATTTCATAACTGCAAAAGCAAACCCCGAAGCTTATCCAATAAAACTATCAGTATCTTTATAATATGGCTACACAAGATCAAATTTCACAAAGTATGATTACCCAATTAAGGGCGCTTGATCCTTCTATTTCTGCGGAAGTGGGAACCCCAGAGCGTAGGATTATTGATACTGTTGCGCAAGCAATAGCAGATGCTCAAGTCGATCTTAATGTGTTAAATGGGGCATTTGATATTGATGCAAAATTTGGAACTGATCTTGACAATATGCTGGCCATTCTTGGATTTGGTCGTCAAGCTGGTAATCGCGCAACGGGTTACGTAACATTTTCAAGAGAAACCGCTACAACAAATCCAGTTATTATTCGATCTGGCACCACAGTCTTTACCCCTAATGGTGGTGATGGAAATACAAGCGTAGTATTTAGAACTACCACAACTGTAACATTGCAGGCCGGAACTACTGAAGTTATTGCCCCTATTGAAGCTATTCAAGGCGGCATCATTGGTAATGTGGCTGCAAATACTATTACTGAAACAGTTGGAGCGCCCGTTTATGGCATTACTGCGGTAAATAACGAATACCCAATTACCGGTGGAACAGATAGCGAGTCAGACACTGAACTTAAAGCAAGGTTTACTACCGCCGGTCCTTTTAGAAACCTCGCTGGTACCAAAGATCAATTTTTATCACTTGCGCTTTCGACTAAATCAAAGAAAGCAAATGTCGTCGGTCCAATTTCTAAATATAGCGAATACATTCAAGTTCCCAGCGTTTCTGATACAACGTCGGGAGGCAATGGTCCATCTGATAAAATTCATCAATTTACAACTAATTTATCAAATAATAATAATTCGAAACATATTTATGATAATTTACCATATTTTGTTGCTAATGATTCAGGTTTGTCGCCAATTTATTATACTTCCGGTTATGATTATCTTTTAAACATCTTACCTCAAGATAAAAACAAGGGTGACGCCGCTCGCAATATTGGGACGGTTGATCCTACCTCAACTGAGTCCCCAGTATTGTATCAACCCAATATAACATTTACCAATGTTTATATAGGCAATATTAGCACCCGTCCAAGTAACGCAATCGCTCCGGGCGACGTTCTTTTATTTGAACATTCTTATATGTCTACAGCATCTCGCAATGACTATGATCGAAACATTTTAAATTGCGTTGATGTTTACGTTAATGGAGAGGATGCAACGACCGGCAATGTAACAATTCCTCGTCCCGGAAGTTCTGTTCCAACATTTCAATTTACTGATGATACGACTAGCGCGTTTTATATTGATAATTATAGACGAATGGGTGAGCCGGGTAGGCGACCCGTTAAAGGAAATGTATTAACTCCTTTATATCATCAACCAGTTATCGATTTGCCAGATCAAATTAGTTTAAGTAATGGAACTTTTAATAAAGATGAACATTATTGGTTAGTAGAAGAGGTAACAGATTTAAATGGAACAATAAGGGCGAGGAACGGCATTGAATGGTCTACAACTATTCCGTCGCAGGGTTCAGGAGATGTTACCGGCGGTCCATATACAGGTCCATACATTAACACTAGTTCTTTATCAATGGCTACGTTAGCAACCGCGTTGCCAAATTCTTCTGCCGTATCAACAACTACCAATGCTTCTGATTCCGGTAATCAAATATCAGTATCAACTTCGTCAGCAACGGACGGCACTGCCACATTGACAACTTCAGCCGCTCATAATTTAAATGTTGGCGACACAATTAAAATTAGTGGAATTACAGGAAGTACAGCACTTAATTTAACTTCAGCAGTTTGTACTACCGGAACCGCCGGTAGTACAATCAAGTACAGTATAACTGGAACTTTGACCGGAGATGCTAATACGGGCAAAGTGACTTTGGTTACCATAGCAGCTACTAACTTAACTGCAATCAAAGTTACTTCAACTGATCCATTCCCAGCCTCAGGATATATTTTAATTGGCAGTGAAATTATTAGTTACAGTGCAAAAACGTCAAATACATTTACCGGCATCAATAGGGGGCAATTTGGAACTACGGCTGCTGCAATTACTGCTTCTGGTGCAATTGTAAATGTTTTGATGGAAGTTGCGTCAACCACAACAAGGCAATTTCCTGACAATGATTACTTGCTTATAGATTCAGAGCAAATTCAATACTCCTTGCTTCCAAATAAACCAAGTTCACTGCTTCAAATTAAACTCAGGGGTGCAAATGGCAGTTATGTAAATTCGCATAACGCCAATTCTACCATTGCATTATTGTTATCAACTATTGATCCCTCTATCGATGTTAATAATTATCAATATGATAGTAATATTATCGCGCTTCAATCTTTATTAGAAACAAATAAACAAGTAACTACCGACGTTCTTGCTCATAAAGCCAAAGTAAGATATTTTAAACCCGATATTACTGTAATGTATTCAACTGGCGCTAACAAAGCATCGGTCAATGAATCAATTCGACTTGCTTTAATGAGGTATTTTGACAATGTTTATTTTGGAAATGAAATTCAATTATCAGACATTATTCAAACTATTCATAACGTTGGCGGAGTTGACAATGTGCGTTGGTCTAAAGACGTATTAGATCAAAATAAAACCGAGTACGATAACACTGAAAGTTCACGGGTTAGGTTAACTGAAACAAATAAATACGGTCAATCGATTAGTAAACCAGTACTTGATTTGATTAACATTGGAGATGGTCGCACGGCAACGCAGTATAATCTTTACCTTCCATATTTGCCAAAACAAGACGCAACCGGTCTTCTTGCTCCAAGTAATTTAACTGCCGTTGAATATTCCACTGGCGCATTACTAAATGTGGCTTATTATTATAAAATTACTGCAATTAATGCAAATGGTCAAACTACTGCATCAAGTTATGTTACTGTGACTCCATCGGTAACAAGTAGGTCAATTAAATTAACTTGGGATAGAGTTAATGAAGCCACTGGTTATAAAATTTATCGCAATACATCTAATTCATGGACAAGTGGAAGTCTTTTACTAGATGAAATTTATGATGAACTTTCATATATTGATGATGGATCTGTAACTTTAACCGGTGAAGTTCCTCCAGCAATTAATACAGCTTTAACTAATATAAGCAAAAATTATGTCGTAAGTAATTTTAAAGTTCAGTACGGTAAAAATGAACCTGAAGTAATTGAATTTGATGATTTTAGAATTCAAATATACGATGCAAATTTCAGTTATTCAATGAACGATGTTGTATTGTATGGATCTACATACTATCAATCTCTTGTTGATAACAATGTTGGAGCCAACCCTTCTACCGATACAAACTCTTGGAAGGTTGACACCGTAAACAAAATTGGATTTACGGCTAAAATGAATAGTAATTATACATTGATTACTGCTTCAAGTTCCGTAGATTTTAAAGTTGATCCATCATTTAATTATCCGATTACAATTACATATAATAGTAAAACCGATAAGGACGTATTAGCGGTCGTAGGAATAAATGTTAATACTGGTTATGGCGCATATAATGAAGATTTTCAAATTGGTGATGACGAACTTGCAGCCCTTCCGGAAGGAGTGTTATCTGGCGGAGTCACTGACATATCATCGGTTATGACTATTAGGGTTAAGTCTCAAAATACTTGGAATAGCGTACTATGAGTAGACCAACTTATGATGCCCTAGTAGATGAACAGTATTTAGTTGAAGCATTAACTAGCTCTGGTAACATTGTTAGTTATCTAGACAATTTTCCAGAAGAAGTTTTTAATACTTCGCCCGATTCTAGGCTTTACAAATTTTTATATACTTTAATTGGTCCCGCTGGAGTTAGCTTTTTAAAGTTAAATTATTTTTATGCACGACTTCAATTAGAAGAACATGGATTTAATTTTGATCAGCTTGACAAATTGTACGGCAACCCATTTCGATTTGCAAGAAATTTTGATGAATCGTATTTAGAAAATTCAAAAAACATTCTTGATGCTGACTCTTGGGCTTTGATTAAATCTCTTGATGAAGCATACAGACAAAGAGCGATTGATTATTTTTATGCTGCACGATTGGGACCAACAGTTGAGGGAATGAGATTAGCCGCTAAATCAGCGCTTGGTTACAATACAAGAATTATTGAAAATTATCAACACATTTTTAATCAGCATACAGATCAAATATTAAATTATAATTTTAATATTAATGCAAATAGGAATGGATATTATAACACTGAAGAGTTTACAGTCGTTCCTAATGATCCTGCCCCCTCTAATTTAAAATCAGATAGCATTAATGAAGTTCTTAGCGTTTTTGCTAATGCTGAAAATCTTAAAGAAGTTGATGCGCAAACTATGCGCTTACTTCGGGATGCTGTTGAAAACCTTAAGCCAATGAACACTGTTTTAAATACTAGTTTAGGACAGGCAGATTCTCACCCTATAGATATCAAATCAGTTTCCGCTAGTAGTGAATTTTATCAAGTTACTAAATTTGTTACAGGAAATAGTAATATTAATTGGCCGACTCAATCTGGCAATGATTTTAATTCTATCTATTGGGTTGAAGCAGATGTTGAGAAAGAAGCTCCTAGAAATCATAATGATTTTCAGCAACACTATCAAGGATTTTATAAACCAAATCTTGTTACTGCTTCGTCATACGCCGTTGGTAGTTTAGATAATTATTCAGCATTAATTACAAAGTTTCCTGCTTTAAAAAACCTTTCTAGCGGAGCTGTGTGGTCTGCGGACAAAGCATTGGCGGATTATCCTGAACCTATCTCTGTCACTCGTCAAAACGCAAATACAAATACAAGCTTTGTTAACCATGAATATCCAATTGATTATTTGAGTCTTAATAATGTTCCGACAGTTACTTATCAACGTGATAAACTTTGGATATCTGAATTAAAAACTTCGGGCGATGATTATTTAATAATTGATTTAGGCAGTACTCAAAGTGTAAACTTTTTGATATTTGAAATACTTAATGCTCCCATTGATATTGAAATTTCATATGCGGATGATATTCAAGACACATCTTTGCCTAACCTTTCTTCAATCACTTGTGGTAGTGAAGCGGGAAGCACAACTTACACATACACATTTGTAAGCGATCATAATTTGCAAGTTGGTGATTCTGTAACTATTACAGAAGTTAGCGGGGCAACTTGTTACAATGGAACGTTTACCATTAGAGGTACCCCAACTACATCATCATTTACTGTACAGGGAAATATTGCTAATCCGTCTCAAACAGCAAATATAACCAAGGTCAAAGTAGTTAAAAACGTCTGGACTTATCAACCAGTTGTGTTTGATCCACTGTATCCAAATCATACATTGTTAGATTATCAAGGAACTAGTTTAAACAAGTGGGGAATTTCAGCTTTTACATTTGATATGGTTTTTGGCAGATTTGTAAAAATTAAATTTACAAGAAATACCGATGTTTATTTAAATCAAGAACGATTTCTTGTTGATACATCTAAGACTCCTGCTGAGGCTAGCCCATGGCCAATTGTTGTTAAAAACCTTAGGGTTGGAAGGAATATCGTCTAATGGCAGACAAAACGGGAAGTTCAAAATTATACATAAAGGGTGGGGCGCATGTTGCCGTATGTCCTCCTGCCGAAACAGCCAATGATATAACTAAAAATCTTAGCGGCGTTGTTGTAGAACAAAACAAGAGATCATCTTTTGCAAACATTACATCATTAACGCAAGAATTTTATCTGCCGAATGATTATACCAGAGTTGATAAAACTCCTGACTTAACCGGAGCACAGGTTTATCTTAATGCTACAGCTAATAGCAAAGTCAAATATCGTATTTATAGATATGACAAATCTTTAAACCCTAGGTACTTAACCTCTATTGATATTACTAATGCAATTAGTAGTGATAGTGGGACTAAAGTTACTTACACCACTATTACTAAACATCAACTAGAAGTTGGAGATTATGTAAACATTGAAGGATTTACAACTACAGGATTTAACGGTCCATTTATTATTACTGATGTTCCTTCTACAACCACATTCAAAGTTGCTAATACAACTTCGGGTAATCAAAGTACAACCGTTGCAAAAATTGCTAGGCCGCCTCGTAGTTCAAAATATTTAAAAAATAATGGCGTTCCTTATATCAAAATTGGAACTTTATTAGACAAAGATGAGATTAGTTATAAATGGAAATTGATAAATTATGATGATTTATCTAGTACAGCTTGGTGGCATGGAACTTTTGTTTACGACAAAAAAATTAAAATACCAAAAAATAGTTTGTTAGTAAGGTTAGATAAAAGGTTAAAAGCAAATAATATATTATATGATGAATTAACAGTTAAAAATGTACATTTTAAAAAAAATAAAATGATTATAAATGTGTATGACATTAATCAACGTACTAAAGATGAGTATCAAAGAATAGTATATGGTCAAAAAGGTAAAAAAGGAATTCGAGAAGGTTTTAAAGGTTATTTGCATTTAAAAAATCAAACAAAATATATAAAGGGACCTTTTCTTGATGAATATTATTCAGAGATTTGGGCACCGATAACTAAAAGAACAATAACTGAGATCATTCATTCGAATATATCTTTTGATGAAGGCGAAGCTTATTATAAAGAACCACTTGCAGTTGATGCAAGATATGATTCTGAGGTTGGCTGGGTTGGCGTTGTTGAGGGAGAGGCAACTGCTTCAACTACAGGTGATCAATGGCTAGACATCAAATTTAAACCAGTTGAAATATCTGATAATTGGGTTGGGCAAAAATTTAAAATTGTTATTGAAGGCGCAGGAATTAATAAAATTTATTATAATACGCCTAGCGCATTGCCAAGTAACGCAACTGCTTATAAGGCGGATAACACTGCGCTTGTGTCTGGTGCCACATCATCAGCAATGATAAGAGTACTTGCGGCAGTAGCAAACGAAGGAACCGACTTTTTATCTAATAAATTTAGATCAGTTGTTTCTAATTACAATGTTGAAGGGTTATTAGCTGGCGATAATGATTTTTGGTCCTCTAAGCCTAATCCATCAAAATATGGAGTTGAAAGTCTTTATTTTGACGTTTCTGATGCTACTGGCGATTCTGCTGTAGTCGATGCGGTTTATCTTGATTCGGCTTCTCCCGGTGTTAACTTTAATGTTTACTATTCAACTGATGATAATGGTCCGGGGACGGATACTGATTCTTGGAATAATCTTTTGTGGCATCACGTTCCTAAAACTTTCAAGGCAACTACTCGTCAAAGTTATATTTTGCCTAACCCAATTACTGCCAAGTATATCAAAATAGAATTTTCTTCTTTGCAGGCAGAGTATTACAACCCCGGCAAAAACGCTAAACCTATTTATTATTACAAATACCCCAGTTGGGTTGTTAATTATTTTCTATCAATTTATGATATGCAGTATAACAAAACAGAAGATCCGTTTATTGCAGGTCAAACAAATCTTAGATACGATTTGTTAAAATTAGCTTTTAACTACTACAGGGGCGACATTATAAACACAACTCGCGCCCCAGTTGTAATTGAGGACACTAACAGTCAAAACAATATTGTTACCAATCTTTTAAAAAATGCAACTGTTGAATTGCAAGATTACGATTTAACTAGTTTAACTAACATTAAGGCATCTTTTGATCAATTTCAAAAACATCCCGGTTATAATGCTAGGTTAGATGGAGTAGTTGGCAAAGCAGCTAACTTAAAATCAATTGAAGAGTATTTCAATTATTCAGTTGAACGTCTTTCTTCTGCAAGGGCAAATACTGTAGATGTATCTAGTACAGACCGCAATCATTTGCTTTTAGAAAAAAGTATGCCCACAATGTATTTTTATCCAACTTGTAGACACGCTTACATGGAAGCCTATGCTAAGTTTGAAAACAATAAAGCTTACTTTGTTAAAATCAAAGAAATTAGATTTGAACGCAATAACCACACCGTAATTAGTGATCAGGAACTTTATAAATTTGTTCCGGGCGATAATAAAAATTACGCCTATTCTGATTTTACTTCGTCCTCTGATGGGTGGTCAGTTTCATGAGTTATATTACATACGATACCGCTAAAGCCAATCAACAAGAAATTATTTCTGATTACTTTGATAGCGCATTCGGTCAATGGTCAAATTATGGAACTGCCGACATTGGTCAAAGAATTAGCTTAATTAATCAAAAACACACTGATTTAAAATCTTTTTATCCAGCCGTTTATAAAAATCCATATATTGTTGATCTGTCTTCAAAAACAATGGATCAATTGGCAACCGTGTCTATGGATAATATCAATGCTCAAATTTTGGTTAGGGCCGGAGAAACTTGGAGCGCTGGAAGCATTGTAACCACAGGAGGTTGGAAAAAATTACAATTCAGTTGTAGTGCTACGCCTACAACGGTTTATTCTAAAAATAGTTCAATTGATATTAATGCGTATCAATCGACCGATTACATTCTTGTTTCATTGCCAAGTGTTCCCAGCGCTATTGATAAAACTAATTCGTCTATATCATTAACTACTGATACTACCGCTAGTGGATTTGATGTAAATCAAACAGACGTAATTACTTTTGATGCAGTAGGGACAACTTATACTAACGAGTCTCCTAATAACAATGTCGAATTTAGAATACCTTTAAATTTATTAACTAATGTATTAAATTTAACTAATACAAATAAAGGTTTAATAACAGGTATTAAATTTACAATTCAATTGTCAACTGGCACCGACACTTTTTCTTGTGCGGCTGTGCGATGCGTTTCATCAGATTGGAAGTACGCTCCGCTTGATATTAACACACTTGAAAAGGTTGTAGTTAAAACCGTCCCGCCTAATGGCGCACTTATCTCTAGCACATTAGGAAGCGCAATTAACACCGCTGCGCCAACTTCAATTACTCTTGCCGATACTTCTAATTTTCCTACTAGTGGAATAATATTAGTAAGTAATTCTGAATACATTAGTTACACCGGAAAAGGTAGTTCTAATACATTAACTGGAATTACTCGCGGAGTATATAATAGTAATTATACAATTGCATCAGATGGATCCCTAGGAACTTTAAAAGATCATGTTGCAGGTGAAAGCGTTGTTTATTATAATTTTAATTATCCAATAAATCCAAATAGTAGCAATTTGCCTTCAAGATGGCCATTGTTATATAGGACTTTTGATGATCAGGGTGGTACATCAGATAATGATCCTAAAATTTTAAATGGATCCGTTTATGCAGTTATTAATACCAGTACGTCTATTGGTAATAATTCAACATCTATTGAACCAAATGTATTTTCTTTTTATTTTAGAAATGACGGAAGACCGGTAACTCAACTAGAGTTAAATAAAAAATTGCAAAGAGATTTAAATAGTTTATCTAATGTAAATGATGCGGTTCCAAATGATATTCAAATTACTCAAAAAGATTTAAGTAAAATTCCCGGAAATAAAGCAAGTTTAACGTTGCCATCTCCGTTATCAGGCACATATCAAGTAAACGCAAGCAATTCAGAAAACTCAAGTGGAAAAACTCAAGTTGATTTGAGCGTTATTCCGGGCACATTTGCAACTTCATCTTTGAGTGGCAAATGTACTCCTTCTACTACTCAAATTTATCAGGAAAATCCAAATAGTGCAGCCAGTGCAGCCGGTCAACTTCAATCTCAAATTGAACAAATTACTACAAAAAATATTGCTTATTTGGCGACCACCCTTGAATGGTATAAAAACGACAACAATTTACAATTTACAATTAGAATAAATGATGAACTATCTTCTTTATTTGTGTTTAATATTACAAATGCATTGTCTTATTGGCAAACTAACAAAGTTCTTGTTTTTAAAGCAACAGTACTTGATAACACAATTCAATGTAAATTATTTGAATTAAAAAATAATGAACTCGTTCCGTTTTATGATACTGGAGTTATTGAAAGCATGTTTTTTCATAATACTCGGGGGTCATTTGGTTGGTCGGCAGATCTAAAGGACGGTCAAACTCAAATTCAAAGCATACGTTCAAATCGCATGATTTATGGTGAATATAAATCTAGCATTATGAATAGTATTACACCTGTCAAGGGTGCTCAAATTTTTGCCAATCAAACTGATGAAAAAGAATTAATTACAGAAGATCTTAAATCAAATCAATGGACGACGAACACTGGCGCACTTTCAGCAAAAATTGATAATAAAGATATTAAAAAACCAATTAAAATTTATACAATTAGTGATGCTAACACTAGTGCTTGGCAAGGCGTAGAAACTAATAAATTTAAAATTGAAAATTTTGAAGATATTTATATAACTTTTGATCTTAATTTTTCATCTACTGATAATAACATTGCTGCATTTTTATATGATAGAGATCGTAATAAATTATTTGAATTAAACGTTCCCTCTTTTACATTGGGTCAATGGCAATCAATTAAATTAACTCCTTACAGCGATAAAGTTTTACCGGGTAATTATAGCCTAGTTATTGTAGAAGATGGTTATAACAATAGTAGCGCTTGGAGTATTAAGAACGTCTCTGTTAAACAACGCGCTATTAATTGGCAAGGTCGTTCTTTTATAGATGGCGGTTGGGAAATTGGAGACAGAGACTGGATTAATAACCACTTTGTCAATTTGATACCAGTTAATAAATTTACAGATACTATGAATAGTAATGACGGAATGGTATTTGCAAAATCTGACACTGAATTGCAAGTTCGCGCTCAAGCATTAAATCAATTTGTTGAAATTCATCTTTTTGATGTTCAACCTAAGTACGCAACGCCCGGTAATTTTATTTGGAAAGATAACATATCATGAGTTCAGTAATTAATACAATTGGCACTTATCCTCCATCAATTGGTTTTTCTATTACTAAAGATGGTGGAACTTTGTCTGATTACGTTTTATCGTGGAATGGTAAAAGTGGAGCGACTAATGGTAGTCAAACATTCAATCTTCTTTCGGGCGGACAAGCCTTTACAGTGCCGGTTAATACTCCAATTAAGTTTACTCCTAATTTTGCTAACTTACCATCAAATAACAAAATTATCCAACATAAATGGAGTTTTGGAGACGGGCGCACCGCTTTAATAATGAGTCCTTTGGCTGCGGGTAATGATGGATCTATATATCATACTTACGATTCTGGATTAGTTCCCGTTTCAACAACTACAACTTGTTTTATTGCAACCTTAACAGCAATTGATCAATATCAACGTCATGTGCGGGCGTATAAAACTATTTATCTTTATACGCCTTCGTCTTAATTTCCCAGAATATACATAAAGTCTTTTTTGCTCATCCTTTGGCTAATTGCTTGATCGGCAATAGCTCCCTTAAAGATGGCATCATGATATCCCATTTTGTCAAGAACAACTTTAAGTTTTCTGTCTTCTACTGAGTTTGCCATTAGCAGTGTGTAAAATCTGACGGTTTCAAAGTTAGATGTTACTCGGTGAATGCGATTCTCGCGCTGAGTATAAGTAGACCACTTCCATGGCAAGTCGTAATGAATGCATACGGAACCAACTTCAAGGTTAATAGAATCTGAACCTGCATCCGAAGACAAAAACACTTGAATATTTGGATTTGTCTTAAACTTATCCTCTGCCTCTTGTCTCTGCTTTGCCGTGCCGCCATAGTAAACATGAGATACGCCCCACTCGTCAAAGTACTTGCGCAAATCTGGCATTAATCCATTATTGAATGCAGAAAATACAGTTATCTTTTCGTCAGGGTGCGTTTCTGTAATAAGAGATTTAAGCACCTCTAACTTTGCATGACCATCATTAGTAAACTTCTCAGGTTTAATAACATCCATTAGCTTAGCTGCAACCTCTGATCCCGACTTGTCAGGCGCACTGGCACCCAAATCAAATGCCTCTTGCACTGCCGCCTCAAATGCTTCAAATGCAGCAGCAGAATTAAGAACCATTGATGGCATATTGCAGATCATCTGAAGTATTGTAATAATTGCAAGGATGTTTACGTCGTCCGGATCAACCTTACGAGCTTCTTTGCGCACTGAATCATAAAGACTGCGCTGCTTATCATTCCAATCAATAAAGTATGGCTCAGATATAACATTAGGAAACATCTTTGCAATGTCTTGATCGTGCTTATCTACCTGATGAACAATATGAGAAGCCTTAAGTCCCATTTTGTCTAGGTTGTGCCATGCCGCTGGTTTATTGCGATCAAAGTAATCGTACCTTGCGACGTATTCGTTACGAAACTCTTTGACTGTTCCGTAAACATCTGGATCAATAATCCTAATGCAGTTGAAAAAATCCTCTGGATTGTTTTCAATTGGTGTTGCTGACAGCATGTATTGCCGTAGCTCAGCCCGCTCTTTATCTTTCGATACTTGCGGGGGTGGTGTCGTATAAAGACACTCAACTACACCTTTATAATTTTGGGACGATCTGGTTTTTAGTTTAGTTGGCATCTCATCCCAAATGATAAAGACGCGCTTGCCTCCGATTATGTTCTTCAGTTCTTCTGTGTCTACTCTAAACTTCTCATAGTTGAGAATGAGTACTGTCTTATCAGAAGAGACCTCTGAATAAAGTTTTTCTCTTTTAGCTCTATTACCCCGAATGACGGTTGAATCAATTCCTACAAGCCTCTCTAGGCTTCTCTGGGTGTTAATAGTGTTGTGGCTCTTTACCACAAACAATGCTAAGTCAAAATTGTCTTGGTCGTAGTGATATTTGAGCAGTGCTGAAGCGATAACAGTTTTGCCTGTTCCAGTAGACCATTCAACTACTCCGCCCTTAAGATCTTTAAGAAAGTTAAACCCTTGAACCTGAAAAGGAAGAAAACCATTGATCGTATTATCAAATGGCGATTCAATCTTAACTTCGGGTACATTATCTAATGATAAATACTGATCAATATTTGGCGTTGGATCTTGCGTCCAAACCACTTCTTTGTTTAGATCTTTGCAAAGAGAAAGAAATCCATCAATCCGTGCTGTTGATACAGACCTGTACCTGCCAATGTATTCATCAACTTCATAAAAGAAAGATTCATCAAAAGCATTAACGAGCCATTGATCTACAAAATCAGGATGAGGGTCAAGGATTACAAAATTGCTTCTGTGATCCTCGCCCTTCTCATCAAGTTCAAATAGTAATTCGGATGTAAGTAGTTTCATTGCTCTTGTTTAGCAGCGGGCAAGCCCGGAGTTTGCAACAGTTCTTTGGTTCGACCAAGAATCTTTTCCCACATCTCTGGAGGAGCAACTTCTCTAATAGCCTGCATGAAAGCATTGAACTGAGTTCTAATCTCATCAAGGGCTGCGCCTTCTGTTCCAGAGTCCATCTTTTCCTTAAGCTGGATCAGTGTAGCAACATCCTTAACCTCAACTGGAACATCGCCATTGAGAAGAGCTTCAAAACCCTTCTGAATAGCTACATCAATATATACACGCCTAGCAATAGCTCCATTAATGCCCTCTTCAACATTAGCCTGAGCCTCTTCTGCTTCGGCAGCAATAATCTGGCGAATGGCAGCCTCTTCATAATTCAAATGGTTTTTAGCATGACGACCAATAGACTGACGATTAATATCAAAGATCCTACTAATCTCAGAATAACTTGTGCCAAGCGCAATCATTCGATCAATGGCTTTAGAGAAATCACTAGAGCAAACATTGCACCTAGGATCTCTGTGATGCACAGGGGTCTTAACTACAACCTTTTCAGGCTTGTTGTTATCAAATTGTGGTTTATTAAATTGAGGCATAATTTAATACCGCGTAACACTAGCGATAGTATGAGGCTCCATTAGATTTACGTTGTTCGGGACTGTTGACCTTACGACCATCTGGGTGAGTTCTATTGTAAATTCCTGCGACAATAGAAGGATCTGGCGTTCCAATAGTAGTGTAAATTTCTCTACGACGACGCTGATGAAGATGCTCTTCAAAAAGAATTGGAGCATCGCCCTTGATTCCCTTGACCTTGCCTTCGCCCTGATACCACTTGTGACCATTCTTGCATTCAAACTCAGGAAAGTCAATGATTAACTCATTGCCCTCTTCGTCTGCAACGCTTTGAGAGGTCGGATTAAAATTACCTGTTTCCTTGCCCTGCTCTTCGCATTCACGACAAATTTCATTCTTAGCATCTTCCCTAAGAAAATCATCTGCTAATTGATTAAGTTGGGTATTGGTGTACTTACGACCGTCTTCATACTCAAGACCTTCTTCGTAATTATTCCATCGACTATGCCACGCCATTTTCAACCTTCTCCTCTGCAAAGTACTCTTCTGCTAATTGCATCATGGCCTGCTCTACATACTGACCAACTGAAACTGTTGTGATACCCATGATGTCAGCAACATCTTTTTGCTTCTTGTCTAAAATGACATTATAGTAAACTGCTTCTCGCTTACGAGCAGACAGGGTTTGCAATCCATGATCTAAATCCCATAGTGAGATGTTAATGGTCTCTTTGCTTTTTGTGCCATCATCATTATATACCCAATACGAATGCTCAATGACATGGGTTCCTTGACTTGCGTATAATTCTTTAAAAGTATAATAGTGTCTATATACTTCTCTTAATACCCGATGCTTTGGAATTGGTTCACTTAGTTCTTTTTTCAATTTTATATCCTAATGCTGTAAGGCCAACTGCGAATGCATCGCAATGATCGAACACTTTCTTCCACTCTGGTTTAAACCGTTCTGTGGACGGAAGAAGCTCAATGACACCGTTTCTAACGGCAACCTTTGTAGCCTTTCCACTACCACCAATGTTCTTTTTAACTGTTGATGCTGCAATTTGCTTGATTTCAATACCACTTTGAATGGCTACCACCTGTACCGCAGTAATTGCGGTCATGGCTTTTTGTCTGTGAATAAGATTTCCAATATTTCCTCCAGTCGGAGGAACAATCTCATTGGCTATCATATCAGGTTTAAATAATTTAATCAAATCATTTGCTGTATGCGCCCAATATTCAATAATCCTAAGTTTATGATCTTGATAAGTCTCTTGATCTTCTTTTAAAACACCTTTAATGCCGGATGTTGGAAAAGACTCAGTTCCTGAAAAAACTTCTTTGGGTCCAGTTTCAAGTAAAGCATAACCCATGCGATCAGCGCCGGGATCAAATGCTAAAACTCTCACAAAGACCCTCTAATGGGAAGCTCCCAATTTTCAGATGGATCTGGAATATTTCCATTGTCCAAACAATCACTGACGTAATGCCACTTTTCATAAATGGTATCAATTAACGGTTGGTTTCGATTAAAAATGAACTCTTTAAACTCATGTGGAGAATTCTTGTTAATACAAAGAACAATTGTTTGTTCAAGATCAAAGAAATCCATGTAGATATTCATCTGACACTCATACTTAGCTGCGGACCAATCTGGCAATGTTGAGCGCTTGAAATCAAAACTGCCCATTGTCTTAAAGTCAACAAGAAACTCGCCTTGGCCGGGAATGCTAATTGGAGCAACGTCGGCAGATCCTCTACACCAATGATATGCCTTGGGCTTGCCGTTTTCTTCTGCCCAAACCTTTTGACCGGGACGCTCAATTGCATCTGCATCGGCGTACCCAAGTTGATTGACTACGATCTCTTGTAGATAGCCATGCCAAAAGTGGCCAACCTGAAAGGTTTTTCTAAGACCTGCGCCAATAGGATCACGCTCAGTTGCTCCAGTAACTTTATCAAATAGCTCTCTAGGAGTTAGTGTGCAATCGCCGGATGGATGCCAAGCATCATCGCCCTTCTTTGATTCATAATTGTATGTCCATTCAAAATCGCCCTTCTGTTCAATAATGCGATCAAGGTGAACGGCAAGCTTTGTCTTAGTAACAAGCTTGCGAGCCATGCTGTGCTTTGTAAGTTTAATTGCCATATGATTCCGTATCATCAGCGACCCTACGAACTACCAGATCAATAAATCCTTTACTGTCTGCTAGTCGTGAGTCTGGTTTATAAAAACGAAGAGCAAGGGCCGGTTCTAAACCTGCCGCCCAAGCTTCGTCTGCGATCTTTTCCATCCTAGTTACTAAGGTTGTCTTAGCAGGTTTCTCAGCATCTCCTGTGGTCTTGCATTCAAAGAGTATGCCGCCAATTCTAGCGCTGCCGACCTTGACATCGCCAGCATCATGATCCGCTGCACCTGAACTTGGGGATCTACGACCCTGATAACACTTTGCAATAAACTCTTCATGTTCTACCGACCTTGCTTTATTAGTTCCTTTACGAGCCATTTTCAATAACGTCCTCTATTGGCTTGACGTTATCAATCGGACCAGTTTCCTTAATCATTGCTTCAAGTACTTCTTGACGCAACTGCTCTTGGATCTTAGGGTTGTTCATAACAAACTCACCAACGGCAGCTTTACCTTGAATCTGATTCTTTTCTCCGGGAAACGAAGGGTGCTTATACCAAGCGCCTGCTGGTTGAATACAACCAAGCCTAGTGGCCACATCAATAATGTCTGCGCCCTTATCAATACCAACTTCATGAATCGGCGTAGTCATCTTGTAGTAATCAAACTCTGCTGTACGCCTTGATCCTTCACTGAATTTGTTACGAAGAATAGTAGCCTTAAGTCTATGACCAACTTCTACATCTTCTTTGCCAATCTTTTCACGATAATACTCGGCAGCCTTAAGTTGAACACGAATGCTGCAAGTGTGCTTAAGAGCATGACCGCCCGGAGAATCAACAACACCCGGCATACGAGAATTCATCTTGTCTCTGATTTGGTTAATAAACATGATTGAAACGTTGTTCTTCCATGCAGGCTGAAGAACATTATGAACGCCCCAAGTGATTAGTCCAGAGCGACCACCCTGAGCAGGCTTACCATCAACCTCTGCCTCTGACTCACGAAGCAATGCGCCAACTGAATCAAAAAGAACAAAGCCTACTCCCGGCGTATTAACAATCTGCGCAAGCATATTAAACGCATCTTGTCCATTGTCTGGACGAGCAATAGCAAGATCGTCAGTATTGACTCCATGTTTTCTTGCCCACTCTTCATCAAATCCGGGTTCTACAGCAACAATGGCGCAGAACTTACCCATCTTCTGTGCATTAGCAATAGCATTAAGACCAATCACAGATGACTTACCAATGTCCGGTGGACCAAATACTTCAATGAGATGACCTACTGGCCACCCTCCTACTCCAAGAGAGTAATCAAGGCTCAATGAACCTGTTGGAATTACGTCAAGGGGCCATTTAGTACTTCCAATTGATCCAGCCTTTTCTCCGTACTTCTTTTGAAGACTGGCTGCTAGATCCTGTGCTTTTTTAGTGTTTTCTGTCATTTATTTCCTTAGAAGTTCTGCATTATTAAATTTAACACCTCTGGCGGTTTTTGTCAAGTTAAATATTCCAACCGCCATTTCCTTGCGCATAAACTTGTATCTACTCCAATCATTCGGGAAGATAACAAATTCTACGGCGTCGCCCTGATACTCAATGGTAATAATACCCATTGGTTTACTATCCTTCTTTGTGAGCTTTTCAACCACGCTTGTAATTGTACCGGGGATTGTAACACTTTCATTTTCTTGACTGTAATCAAGATCTGAATAGCTGTCGCATTCGTCAATAACCTCTTGGTGCGCCTGAAAGATCTCATGACTTTCATCTGTAAGAATGACTCCTAGTAACTGACGCTCCATCTTTTGCCTCTCTGACAAAAGGATATCCCTATCTTCATAGTTATCCCATGCGCCAGCATCATAAAGCGTAGGAAGTCTATTAGCCATAATCGTTTGCTTAGGCGACCTTGTTTTAAATGGTTCGCCCTTTTTCTTTGCATCCTGCTTTGCCCATTCCCAAAGATCCTGTTCGTGACTAATAGCATCTGACAGTTTCTCAGGGGATGAAATATCATATTTTTGCCTAATTTCTACAATCTTGTTTGCAGCAGCAGCCCCTACGCCATTGACATCAGAGAATCCAAAGAGAATCTGATCGTCAATAACTGCAATCGTTGCTTCAGATCTAAGAATGTCTGGAGGCATAACATTAATGCCCATTCTACGACCTTCGGCAACGTAGTTTCCAGCAGCATCTGAGTTGGTTCGAATGCAAGCCATTAGAAACTCTGCTGGTGCAGTGTATTTAGCGTACAGCGTTCTAAATGCAATAACGGCGTAAGCAATAGCATGAGATTTGTTAAATGAGTATTTAGCAAAATCCTCTAGCTTATTCCAAATAGTGTCAAGTGTTGCTTGATCAATTCCGTTCTCAAGCGCAACCTGCACAAATCCACGATCTTTCCATTCACCTTCGCCATTGTAAAGCGCAAGCATTTGCTCTGGCTTCTTCTTACCAAGAATCTTACGAACGGCATCAGACTCAGAAAGCGAATACCCAAGCTTGTTAAAGAATGCGATGACTTGCTCCTGATACAAGAACCAACCGTAAGTAGGCTCAAGAATATCTTCAAGGATCGGATGATCGTATGCTACTTCTTCGTCTCCATTACGACGACGAATAAATGAATCAGGCGCACCAGAGCGAATAGGACCGGGACGGTTAAGCGAAACGATAATTCCAAGATCTTCAATTGAACGTGGCTTGAACCCCTTGCACAATTGACGAGCGTATCCATTTTCAATTTGGAATACGCCTAGAGTAAGACCTTGATCAAGCATTTCCCACATCTCTTCTGGACCATCATCAAGATTAGACCAATCAATTACATTGCCCGATTCATTTTCCCACTCTTGCAAAGTATCAAGGTTACGAAGTCCAAGAAGGTCTTGCTTGACAAACATTCTTTTATCAACATCGGTCATTGGGAAACAAGTTACTTGAACCTCTTGCTTTGCATTCCACATACAAGGAAGTTCATCATTAAGTGAAACATCAGACACAACAACACCAGACGGATGAACACCATATCCTGAAATGCGGGATGTAATTGTTTCAACAATGTCAAGCCAATAACGACGACGATCATTGTCAGCCCAATCAAGAATCTCTTGTCCAACGTGATCCATAACATAAACAGTTTTGCCGGGGTCTACATCTTCTGACCAACCAACAGAGTCAGCGCCAAGAATGTCAATGTCTGGCACCTTATCTACAATCTTCTTAAGATCTTCTTTTTCTTCATAAGAAATGTTACAAGCCTTGTAAGTGCGATCAAGTGCAGCCTTTGGCTTAAGTCTTGTAATAGTACCAATCGTTCTTACGTTTTCCTTACCCCAACGATCCATAAGGTATTGACCAACACGTTTGCGATCTGCAACCGGGAAGTCATTATCAATATCTGGATAACCGTCTTCACGACCGGGATTGTAAAAGCGTTCAAAGATCAATCCATACTTAAGCGGATCAATGTCTGTAATGCCAAGAGCGTATGACACAATTGCGCCTGCGGCAGAACCACGACCGGGGCCACGCTTAATGTTATTCTTATTACAAAACTCGCAGAAATCCCACGCTTGTAGGAAGTAATGCTCAAGACCTGCATCAATAAACACTTCCATTTCACGACCGGCTCTTTCCCAAACCTCCGTAGGTGCATCTACTCCATAACGACGCTCAAGACCCTTTTCAACAAGATCAAAGAACAGCTCTGCTGCCGATCCTTCATTCTGAGTCCATGGAGAGTCCTTAGGAATAAATGTAGGCAAGTGACGCTTTACCTCTGGTAGCTGCGCGTTACATTTGTCAGCAAGCTCCTGTGAGTTTCTAAGAGCCTCATCTACTGCTGATTCAGGCAAGTATGACAAAGATTGACGAATCTGCGCCTCATCTTGAATGTAAAGACTCTTTGGATGCCACATCTTACGTTCTTCGGTTGGCATGTAAACACTTTCGCCAGTTTGCATAGCAACAAAAGCATCATGAAGCTCATATTGATCTGGGCTAGCAAAGTGGGCATCTGTTGCATAAATAAGCGGAATACCTCTTTCCTGCGCGAGACTAACAAGAATAGTATTAAGAGCCATATGCTCATCACCGGGATAAGTATGGATTTCCATGTAAAAGTTATCACCAAAAATATCAAGATACTTGTTAAGCGGTTCATAAGGATCACTGTGCATGATGCCTTGAGCAATCAAACCTTGAATGCAAGCAGAGGTTGCAAAAAGACCTTCGCTGCGATGCTTAAGCATATCCCAATTGACACGACCGACAAACCTATAATTAGTTGATGCGTCATCAACAAGTCGCCACAAGTTACGCAGACCTTCATCAGTCATTGCACCGGCAATAAAGTGCGACTGATCGCGTTCATGTTTTCCAAACTCTGTTTTAACACCATGGTAAAGCTCACAACCAAAAACGGGTTTAATATCAAACTCAGCCATTGTTTTTGCAAACTCAAGATGACCGCTTACTGTACCGTGATCTGTAATGCCGCAACATGTGCATCCGATGTCTTTGCAACGAATGGCAATCTCTCTAGCCGTTGCAAGACCGTCAAGCGCAGAATACTCTGTATGGTTGTGGATTGGTGCAAAACTTGTCAATTAATTTTCCTGTTCAATCATGTGTTCGTAAGCCATTATACCAATAATGACTCCTAAAATAAAACCACCTTCTTGTCCGTGACCATGCTTCCTTTGAATCCAATTCATCATTGATGGTACAGAGGAATCGTCAAGACCAATTGACTCTAGCATAATCTCTAGAGCATCAAGTTTATTCTCTAAATCTTCCTTAGCATGGACCGCACCGAAATCATCGATGCGATCCATGGCAAAAAGGAGATTCGATTTATGAATTGCCATTGGCGCTGTTAGCAGCCATATTCTTGCGAAGGCGATCAAACGCTTCGCGGCTCGCTTCTACACCAGAGGTAGTAGAAGTTGGAGCGGGCTTGCTAGCAACAGCAGCGGGCTTGGGCTTGCGCCCTGCACCACCAAAACGCTGCTCAATATGCTCAATGGGTCCTACAAGCTCTTCATAGCGAGCCTTATCTGAAAGCTCATTTAGGCGCTTATCCATAAGGATCTGCCCAACAAGCTGTGCTGCCTCAATATCACCCTTGGCAATAAGCTCACCCTTGACCTCATCAAGTTCATCTGAAATGTAAGTGATTCCATCAAGATTATTAAAAAGTCCTGATAGATCAACTTCCATATTCGGGAACTGAACAAAGTTGTAGCGAGAATTTACGTCCTTGCCAACACGAACAACTTCAAGCGGGAGGTCGCATAGCGGTCCCTGTGACTCATCAATTGAACCAAGCGGCGACCACATAAGGGCTGCCGACTGTGCAATTAGACCAATTGCGGGCTGACCAACTTCTTCAGTTCCGTCATCAGTCTTACGAGTAAAGCTATCTGTCTTAACAGAAAACCTTACAGGCTTCTTACGACCATTAATTGTCTCAAACTCAGGTTCAAGTTCAAGAGCTACACCGATGCAGCGAGTGCGAGGCTTGTTGCCAAGACGATCCTCAAGATCATCATAGCTTTCACTTCCTGCAAGTGGATCCTTGCGAGATACAAATGATTCATACTTGGTGTATGTTTCACCGTTTGCCTTCTCTGCCTTTCCTACAGGAATAAACTCATGTAGGTCTGCAACAACTACGCCATTAGGATCATCTCCATCAAAACTAGAGAGAACCAAAATGTACTTCTTTTCACCATCTTCACGCCAGCGAATCTCAGGAGCAAAACCCCTAAGCTTTGTTCCGCCCTTGCGCTGGGCTGCCTGCTCAACTGCACCAAGACCCCTACGGGGCTGATAATTCGGCATATTGTTTCCTTTGTATTATGGCCTACAATGAGGCTCTTTGCCAATTACAATTATAAATATATCATACTTCTTTATCAGATTCAAGTGAGTCTGATAAAGAAAGTTTTTCTGCATCTGAAAGCTGCTGCATAGATGTCTTACCTACACGCCGAAGTGTAGCAGAAATCACTTTATGATTTTCTGGAGATAAAACCTCTGTCTTTTCAGTGCCTGTATACTTACGCATTGTACGTATTACCTTAGAGAACATTGGAATAAACAGGGTTATGATAAAGCCAAACCGTTACATCTGGGTTTTCAACCATTTTTGTTTCTCCAATATCATCTTCCCAAACTACTTCCATTTCCATTACTGGAATATATCTTTCTAGATATACAGAAAGATCGTTATGCCATTTCCAACCAGCGTCATCATTATCCCTAGCAAGAATAACTCCATGTTGAAAACCTCTTAATATCTCCATTTGATCCTTGCTAACAGTCGCTCCGAATGTTGCAACTGCGGGGATGCCCAAAGATGCTAAATACAAAACCGTTGGCACTGACTCTACAACTACTACTGGCTGGTTAGCGTCAACGACTTGATCAAATCCATAAAGCGTAGGTTTCTTAGGAAAGTCTCCAGTATTTGTGTATTTAGGAACCCACTTAGGACGTTCACCAATCCAACGGTTTTGCCAACCTACCAATTTGCCTTGCCAAAAATGCGGCAAAACAATTGACGTAGACTCAAAAGTTTGATCTTTATTTGATCTTATCGTTTTAGTATTTACTCCCAAATGATATTCAAGTCGAACTTGATCAGTAATGCCACGCTCTGTAAACCATTCATGATCTTGACCTTCCCATTGCTTTAATACGTTTTGATTAAACCAAGGTAGGCTCGGTTTCTCTTCAATCTCTTTATCAGTCAACATTCGACTGATCTCTTCAAGAAAACCCTCATTAGTTTGATTGACTTTAGATGAAAATTGATGAAGCCAATTAATTGCATCACTTTCAGTGCAATCGCGTACAGCCATAGTCAATGAAAGCAAGCTACCGCCACCACAAACAAAGCAATTAAAAACCCTCTTTTCTCTATTGATTGAAAATTTGCCGGTTCTATCGCCATGCTTGTGCATGCTCCACGGATCTGGGCATTGACCCCAATCCTCACCATTTTCGCTTCGACCCATTGGCTCAAAACCAATGGCGTTCTCAAACTCATCAACATCAATGGTGTTTACAATGTCAAAGTATTTTTTCACTTGCGTTTATTAGGAATAGTCTTAATAAGTTCTTGAATTTCTTTATCAATATCAGATCCTAAATGACTTCCTGTTTTACCGCATTCACACCAAGTAATCCACTTTGATGTCTTTGGGTTAAATTGTGCGTCAGTAGGATGTCCACAGCGCCGACAAGACAAAGCTAGATCATACGCTCTTTGTTGACGATACTCACTCATCGTCGATCACTGCACCAATCATATCAAACCGACATCCGTGAGAAAGCTGAACTCCTACTTCCCAATTTTGGTACGAATAGTTACGAGATGCGAGTGTGCCAATCTGCAATGTATTACTCTTGCGCATTTCCTTGCTTGCCCAAAGTCCAAGTGAAAGGGTTGCCACTTCTTCAATTGCAGATGAACCCTTACCCTGCTGCATTTCCGGCATTTCGCTTGCATTCATAACCGAACGATTGAACTGATGAACTACAAAAATAGGAATTTGATCAGAGTAGTTACGAAGATCATTCACTACCTCAAAATAATCACCAGTGTTGTTTTGCGCACCAAGGTTTAGACCCTTGCGATTTTCAATGTACTGAAGCTGATCAATAAAGATGCAGCTAGCACCGGCATTAATTGCTCGTTCTACCATGCGCTGAACTCCACGCTCGCCCTGATCTGGTTTTTCAATCCTGAACTGACCGCGTTCATCCATTAGCTCAGATGCATCCTCAATTGCTCGCCTATCCTCTGGCATAAGAGAATTCTTAAGGTACTTCCAGTAGGGAACATTTGCAGCCATGCAACGAAGGCGCATATCGCTCTCATTGGCAGGAAGTTCTAGTGAGTACAAGTATGGAAAATGCTCATCTTCAGTAGTGATGTTATTCAGCACCATCTTAATGGTCATCCAACTTTTATAAGTTTTAGGAGCGGCGATTAGGAAAGTTACTCCCTGCATTCCATTAAAATGATCATCAATTTCACGGAATCCAAGACTTGGACCTCTACCCTTAAGCGCCCTCTTGTCATACATTGCCATTGCGCGATGATAATCGCCTGAACCAAATACTTCTCCGCGCTTAAGTGTTAGGTCAGCAAGATCGCGACCCGCCTTGAGCATTTCCTTAGATACTGCAAGCGGTTCCGTATTTGCAATCTCAGCAAGGTTACGAATAATATCACGACCATATGTGCGAATATGACGTTCTCTAAGTCTGTTAATCAGATCCCCAATAACGGTCTCTGGTTCAGATATAGCGATTCCAAATTCATCTTGAATTACTGCTGGAGTAGCATGTTTGCCATACTCACGAATGTAATTCATTTGCCAATCAAAAACAGTTTTTACTGACTGATCTTCAATTAGACCGGAAGTAATTTGTTCTGCCTGAATGTAACCAATCGATTCAGGAACTGATAGATGATGAAGGATCTCTTCGTCAAGATCAAGATACGGCGCGGTAATACTCATGTGATAGGTCTCGTTTCTCCGTTTGCAATAATTTCCATTTCCTGTACTCCGATAAACTCTCGCCTATCGGTTCCCTTCACTTCCTGCCTAATCTGCTTTGCAGACAACAGCGAATAAATGCGCGGGTAAGATGAGTTTAGCATCTCTTGACTCATATTCGTTGTCATTATTGTAGGAAGGTTATTATTTGTTCGATGACGAATAAGGGCTTCTAGCTGAACTGAGAAAAACGCCCTTTGTGCCTCTGAATTTGGAGGTGTTACTTCGTCAAGGATTACAAATCCTGATTCTCTAATTTTGCCTGCAATGTAATCAGAATCCTGTCTATCAAACGCTGCAACCATTTCAATAAACGGAATAAAATAAACAGATTGACCCTTTTTAATCAACTCTTTACCAATGTGAGTAGATGCAAAAGTTTTACCCGTTCCAAGTGCGGAGCTGTAAAACTCAATACCAATTCCCTGCTTAAAAAACTTTTCCCAGCTACCAAGATATGTATCAACTACATTCCTAGTATCTTCGCAACCGTCCCATTCGTCCCATGACAAACGTTGGTACTGTTCACCAATGTTTGCTACTAAGTACCTAGCTCTAAGAGCAATTTGAGCATCACATTCACATGGATACTCTTCTCCCATGTAACGGTACTTTCCATTAACTCGTTCTCTGACTCCACCGGAGCCGGGAATAGCCTCCATTTTAGAATCACAAGTTGGACACTGATCTAATGGTTGCTTGCTTTTTGCAAGCTTGATAGCCAAATTATACTCTTGATCAGTTAGATTCTTCAGGTTGTACGTCTTGTTCCTTAATGTTATTTGCATTTAATACCTCGTTTAATACAGCCTTGACACGATTTTCAGTAACTTCCAACATATTAGCACCCTCTACAAAAAGCTTAGTTACCGGGTATAGGTTAAATCCGGTAAAAGCCGCTTGCAAATTTTTCTCTAATTCTTTAATTCGCACATCTTCAATCTCTTCAACTGGTGGTAGATAAAAAATGTAATCGTAATTTAAAGTGTCCGCATATAAGCAGGCTAAAAATCTTGTAATTGCTTCTATTTTTAAAACAAAATCGTATTTTGCTTCTTGATTATCATCTTCTATAAACTGGTATTGACTATCCATATATTGAACAGTATATGATGAAGTTTCAAACAAAGTTCCGCAACTAATAACAACATTGTGATCTTTTGCGGCAATTCTTTCTTTGCTTTCTCGTTTTAAAGCAATGTGTGAATTGCCAATATACGTTCCCATCCAACTGAGAGCTAAATCAACTTCATCTTGTAATTCTTCTACATACCCATCTACAATTGCAACTGGCAAATGTTCTTCGTTATTAATTTTTTCAAATGCAGATTTTAATGATTCTGCAAGGAATGTCTTGCCAGAACCGGGTACGCCAATTAATCCTATTCTCATTTATTATTCTCTCTTTCGATAAGTTCAAGCATCGTAACAGACGCCTCTATGTATTGCAACCTTTGATTAGAAATGCGTTTTAATTCTCTTGCCTTGCGAGCCGCATCTCTAATATCAGTAGTAGTAAATTTACGATCACCACTTGGATCTCTGGGAAAATCAAAAAGACCTTTTCTTTCCCAGCCTCTCAATGTAACAGACGATTTACCCAAAAAACGAGCAAGGTCTGTAATGGTGAAAGAAAATTTACCTGTCATTTAAATCTCGTCTTCCTTAGCTTTTCTAGGGGCGGCAAGTTTAATAACTGGCTTACCTTCGTAGATATAATCTTGAATGATAGCAATTTGCTCATCTGAAAGATCTTCTAAAGGTCTAAGTTCGCGCTTTGGTTCTGGCACATGAGTCACCACATAATAAAGCGTTGGGTGATCTTTTTCAAAGCGTTCGTCATCAAACATGACGGGTCCAGAAACAACCTGCTTTTGATAAACCATGCCATCTTCATCGTTTACAAAAGTAAAAGGCATAAATGCAGGGTTTTCTCTAATTCTAACATCAAATCCATTATCGGTCTCTGTTGCCGAAAGAGGAGTCCAAGATGGATGCAACTTTTCAGCTTGTGAAATAGCATCGCCCAAACTTGCTGCTGAAACAGCGACAATCTTTTCTGCCAAAGTGCCATGCTGCTGTTCAGCAATTTCAAAAAACTTCTTTCTGCACTCGTTCTTTGATTTATCCCACTTCTTGGCCTCTTTGTAAGAAGCGCCAAGTTCGCTAGTTATATTAATAAGTTCTTCGTTCATTTTACCTCAATTGCCCATTTAGTGGGTCCACCACATCTAGGACAAATCATTTCCTCTCTTTTATCTTCCGTTTGTTTTACGTCTGACTCGTTTTCTTTCCAAGCGCATCGATATCGTTGAGCCGCTTCTTGATGGCGGCATGAACCGCGATATGTATATCCTGCGCATTCGCAAATGTGATCATTCTGTTCCCCCCAAGGAGACACCATGACAGTGTAATATTGATCTTGATTGCTGGACTCAATTCGAATGGGATACCAGCCATCTGCGGATACGCAAATTTGATAAGGTTTGATTTCCATGTGAGTAATTTAGCACATTCAACATTGTTTTGCAAAGAATTTAGTTTTTATATCAACTTGGCTTGCAATTATTATTTTTGTGTGTTATCCTCGTCATCGCTGAGAAGCGGGCGTTGAAAATAAAGAGCCAATAGCTCGACATTTTGCCAAACGTCACTTAACCCGTCAGATGGGTAGGTGTTGCTATCTGCTACATTGTAGATAGCAGGGAGGCGGTGTCATCTTGTGATGAAGGGCTACAACAGGGGTTATATTGATTAATAGTATTAACTCAAGCTTCCACTAAAGACAAACAATAAACAAAGAATATAATCACTACCAAATAAAAACTTAAAAAGGAAAAGTTATGAATTTAGTAAAAGAAAGTAGTAATGTTTCATCTACTGAGATGAGTGAATTTGCTCAAACTATCTATGAATCCAAGTATGCTTGGAAAGATGAAAATGGTAATGTAACCGAAGATTGGTCTGATACTGCCTATCGTGTAGTTGAGAATGTTCTTGGCGCTCTTGGTTATTCAACTGATAGTGAAGAATTTGACAAACTTTATAATTTTGTAAAAGATCGTAAGTTTCTTCCCGGTGGTCGTTATCTTTATGCTTCCGGTAGAGATCTTCATCAGACTCAGAATTGCCTTTTGCTTAAGGCAGAGGATTCAAGGGAGGGTTGGGCTGATCTTCTAGCTAAGTCAGCTATGGCACTACAGACTGGTGCTGGTATTGGTGTTGATTACAGCGATATTCGTCCATCAAATACTCCTATTAAGAGAACTGGCGGTGTTGCTTCTGGCCCTATTCCTCTTATGAAGATGGTTAATGAAATTGGTCGCGGTGTAATGCAGGGTGGCGCCCGTCGTTCAGCTATTTGGGCTGGCCTTAATTGGTCACATCCGGACTGTGAAGAGTTTATTCGTATTAAGGATTGGAGGCAGGAAGTAAGAGACATCAAGGCTGTTGATTTTAACTTCCCAGCAGATATGGAATTTACCAATGTGTCAATTCTTCTTGATGATGAATTCTTTGCGGCTTATGAGGATTCTAATCATGAGAAGCATAAGCTTGCTCATCACATTTATCATCTTGGCGTTCAGTACATGGTTAAGACTGCTGAACCCGGATTCAGTGTAGACATTGGTGAGAACGCTGGTGAAACACTCAGGAACGCTTGCTGCGAGGTAACTTCACGCGACGATTCAGATATTTGCAATCTTGGTTCAATTAACCTTGCTCGCATTACTGATATTGATGAAATGCGCGAAGTAGTTAAGTATGGCACTTTGTTCCTTCTTGCTGGAACCGTTTATTCGCACCTTCCATATGACAAGGTTAAGGAAGTTCGTGCAAAGAATCGTCGTCTTGGTCTAGGCGTTATGGGTGTTCATGAATGGCTTCTTAAGAATGGCAAAAAGTATGCTCCTGACGCAGAACTTGGTGATTGGCTTGATGTTTACACTCAATCAACTCGTTTTGCTAGCGATTGGGCTTCTAAGCATAGTCTTAATACTCCTGTTAAGACCCGTGCAATTGCTCCTACTGGCACAATCGGTATCATTGCTGAAACTACCACTGGTGTTGAACCTATTTTCTGTGTGGCCTTTAAGAGGCGTTACAAGGAAGCTCAGGCAAATGGAGAAGATATTGTCAATTATCAGTATGTAATTGATCCTACTGCCAAGCGCCTTATTGATGAGGGCGTTGACCCAGAAGCTATTGAGGATGCGTATACCCTTGCATTTGATGTTGAGCGCAGGATCGCAATGCAGGCATGGATGCAGCAGTATGTCGATCACGGCATTTCTTCAACAATTAATCTTCCGTACCCAATCACAGACCCAACAGAGGTTGCTGATTTTGCAGATCTTCTGTATGGCTACCTACCGCAATTGCGTGGAATCACTTGTTACCCTGACGGGTCAAGAGGCGGACAACCCTTTACCATCTCCACTTATGAAGAGGCTAAAGATAAGGTTGGCGTCGTATACGAGGAAGATGAAGCCAAATGTGTGGGAGGGGCCTGCGGCATTTAAGCTTAGTCTAATTATATAGACAAGAAGTATGGAAAGGCTCCCTTGCGGAGCCTTTCTTGTTTTGCTATACTGTCAAGGCCTCCGTAGCTCAGTGGACAGAGTATCTGGCTTCTATCCAGTTTGTCGCAGGTTCGAATCCTGCCGGGGGTGCTAGTACATTTACAATTTATGCAGACTATGGTGGGATACCGAAGCGGCCAAACGGGGCGGACTGTAAATCCGCTGTCTCAGACTTCGAAGGTTCGAATCCTTCTCCCACCACTTTTAGATAAATCAAACTTATAATATATAAGATGATTTCTAAAATAATGGACAATTTTGCAGTTTGTTTTTCTAAACTTATTTTTACATGGCAAAGTTTTATGTTACATGTTGCAATATATGCAACGGCTTGGTTTTCTGAAGGTGGCGATCACCATCTATTTTTAGATTTTATTTCTATGGAAGCTGTTTTTGTTTCTCTTCTTGTTGGTATGGCTACTAGAAGGGCCGAAGAACATAGAGAGCAAATTGCGGCGCTAGATCGCAAAAGAGATCAAATTGATCTTGAGACAGATCAAAACACAAATCAACTTATTGGTTTGCAAGCAATTGAACTTCAAAAATTAATAAATATGTCTAATGAGATTCATCAATTGTCTAAAGAAGTTCATCAATATATTAAAAATAATAATTAATGCCAAGATTAATACCATACGGAACAGCAGGAAACAATATCAACGTCTTGTCAGGCGGAGTTCCCAACTATATTGATGATGGATTTTCTTTGTATGCTACTGACAATGGTGGTGTCAAGATATCAATTAGGGTTACTGGTTTAAAAGGTTCAACTACTCTGACGCTATCAGGTACTCCGGCCTCATTAGGAGTAAAAGTTGGTCAGTATGTTTCCGGAGTTAACATTCTTCCAGTCGATAGTTCTACAATACCAACAAAAGTAAATTCAATAACAGTTTCTGGCAATGCAAATGGAATTACAATTTCTTCGCCTTTAGCAAATGATATTGACGGAGGGTATGTTAATTTTTACACAAATCCATTTAGTGTTGAATACCAGATTGAATCTATGGCAGCCAGTGGAGTTGAATCTTTAAGATTCTCGTTGCCTTGGGACGCTATTGAAAAGGTTCAACCATCTGGAACAAGTCACACTTATTCATGGACAACGGCGGGGTCAAATTCTAAATATAATTTAGATGCGTTTATTTATATGGCAAGCAAAAATGGCATTATGTTAATGCCACGATTAAGCGGTCCTCCATCATGGGAAGTTGACTATGATTATAGGCTAGATTTGTCTAACCCATTTTCAACAAGAGATTCTTCTGAATCGGGTTCATACTTACCATATCAAGGCGTCCGAGTTACAGCTAACGGATATAATAATTCAAAAACTGTTGTTGTAGAAGACATGAATCGTGCATTTATGATTCAAACGGGAATGATATTGTCAGGAACTGGTTTTCAATCTGGAACAAAAGTTATGAATGTAACTAAGGGTACAAATGCTTATACAATTACATTTGATAAATCTTTAACTGCAAATATTGGAAGCTACGCTGCTCCAACACAGTCTTTGAATATGACCGCAGGTATTAATCAATTTTATGAAAACAATTATCAAGGATTAACAACTAATAAAAAATTATATAGTAATACCGGAACACCGGGGGCACCGGGACAAATTTCAGATCAATTTGTTTTTGAAACTTTAAATGATTTTAATATATTTTTAATACATGTTAAACGCAAAGGCGGAACTGTTCCAAAAAATTATAATAATTTTGTCACTTTTGCAAATGCTGTATTAAACAAATATGGTAATAACGGAAATTTTTGGAATGATGCAATTTGGGAAGGAAATTATTCGTTGTCAAGAACGGCATCTTGGACAACATCGGATGTAACTAATGTTATAACTGTAAATGATGCTGCCAACATAGTTGTTGGAATGACTGTTGAAGAAGTAACCGCTCAAACAAATCAAAATTTATTTAATATTTTGCCAAACACCCGAGTCTCTTCAATTAACGGCAAAAATATTACGCTTACTAACACAATTACAACTACATATTCCGGAACACCAATATCTATTAAATTAAAATATCCAAAAATTATTAATTGGCAAATTTATAACGAATTTAATTTGCAAAATAATTCTAATGCTATTTTTGCGTATATTAAAGATATCAATCGCAGTTTTTGTTTTATAGCTGAAGACATGGCAACAAACTGGCCTCAGCACAGAAAAAATGAAACGGTAATAAGCGGCGTTACAAAAATAGGTGAAGCAGGAAATGCAACAGTTTATACATCAAGCGGACAAATTTGCTATAAATTTACTGGACTTAAAAATTTGGCAAGTTATTTTACTAAATACAATGTAGGAGATGAAATTAGCATTGGAGAAAATGGAAACGTTTCCGGATTTTCAGGAGCTTATAAAATTAAATTTATTAGCAGTTCTGAATTAATTGTGATGCATAGGGACAAAAAGAGCGACCTTCCTTCTTTGTCAACAGTAACTAATAAAATTTTTGATATATGTAGGATAACAACTAAAACGCAAACTTTGCTTGATAAAGGTTACACTTGGGCACCTTCTGTAATTGATCTTGTTGAAAAAATTAAATTAGAGGCTCATTCAATTGATTCAAAAGCAAAAATTGTTTTAGGAGCTATGGCCGAGGGCACAGACGCAAATTATATTGCTCCTACTTATGCTAATACCGAATCAATTGGAAAAAATTCGCCGTATCAGGCTATTTTTGAACCTAAATTTGGAAATGGTAAAAATAAATTTGATAAATTTTCAGGCAATACATATAGAACTGCAAAAAATACAGATCCAAGCGATTCTTATCGCATGATTTCAAATATTACAAGAACTTTACTTCCAGATATTATTGAACCTAATTATTTTAAATTAATTAATGCGTCTGGAAATACAATACCAGAAATACAAAATTTTCCAAATTATATTATTAGCGAACATGGAAGTCCTGCTGATTCAACCGAAACTCGTCAAAATCAATATGTTGGTCCGTTCGTACAAGCAGCACCAATTTACGATTCATTAACTAAAAAATATTCTAAAAGTTACGTTGAATTAGTCACAGATAAATACAAATATTCTTACACTAAAAATTGGACAATTGACCAAGTAATGTATTACAAATGGGCAACCGATTATACAAATGGATTAAATCCGGGCGTTGAAAATGCAAGAGGTTTAATTTATTATTATAATTCTAAATCTAAAACATCAAATACGGATATTAAAACTGGTACTTTAACAAGTTCTGGAAATGTGCTTACTTTTAGTGCGGGAATACCTTCAACGTGGACTGTAAATTCTAATATTTTTGCAAATGGAACGATTTCTAATTTTCCATCTAAGGGTGCAATTATTACTGCAAAAAATGGCAATACAGTCACAATTAGCGTCACGCCATCTAACCCAATAAATATTGCGTTAAGTGCGACAAATTATGTAAGTTGTTTGTATAACTTTAATCCTAGGCAATCGGACGTTATTTATGGAAATGGCGGATTTGGGTATGCTACTGGACTACTTGCCCTAGAAGGACGAACCTAAGTATGCTATATTGCACTGTAGTAAAGTCAATACAAAGGAAAGTCAATGTTTACAAATTATCTAACGCATTTGATCTTTGAAGGACTGGCTGCCATTGGCGGTTATTATGCCCGTGGTTTTTGCAAGCATACATGGCATAGAGTAGTTGTAGCAGTTGTTTGGTCTATGGTCTCTACATATATGCTAGTATCAGTTGTAGGTTAATAACTTGCTCAGGTGGTGGAACGGTATACACAGGAGACTCAAAATCTCCCGGCCACGCGGCCTTAAGGGTTCGAATCCCTTCCTGAGTACTAGGGTCACTCATGAGTGTTATAATAGATACTGATGAAACCGCCTAATCTATAAATGAAAAAATGGAATTAATTTATAGACAATGATCCATTATACGCAAGCGGAAAAGCGTAGGTGGCCCTTTAACTTGAAAATTTATTACAACTATGTTATAATAATACATCGCGGAGTGGAGCAGTGGTAGCTCGCTTGGTTCATATCCAAGAGGTCGTGTGGTTCGAATCCCGCCTCCGCTATTCCCCGGATAAACCTCTCACTGAAGCTTACCGGGCTTTATATAATAAAGCCCCCGGTTCGTGGTTGCCCCGCCGGGGGCTTTGTGTTATACTGATGGTATGAAAAACATTCCATCAACAAGTCTATTGACAGAATATGCTCCAATGTCTATTTGGGACGAGGCTACTAAGCAAGCTATGCGTTCTACTCATAAGAGACATAGAACCGGAGCAGTTGTTTTTAAGAGTGATAAGAAGTGCGAAATTTTAGCTAAGGGTTGCGCTCATAAGCATGACGGCGGTATGGCTATTGCTTCTGTTCATGCCGAACATCATGCTTTGCTAAATCTTCCTAAAGATCATCACAATGCAGACACCATTTGCATTGTCACTTTGACCAGAACGGGCAATTTTGCAACTAGTTCTAGACCTTGTATTTCTTGTAGTCGTCAGTTGCTTGGCGTTGTTGAATCTGTCATTTATTGCGAATTTAGTAATGATGGTTCTTGGATTGTTAACAACGAGAGCATTGAGTCACTTGTTGCTAGGTCTGATGTTCAATGGGCTAAGTACGCTAACAAAATGACGGCTTAATAATCATCTACTTCAAGAGGTTAATATATGATGAGCGCCAACGGTAAACTTAAAGACAGCGAATTGACTAACATTACTGGCGGAGGTCGCCTTCGTCATGACGCCGCTGATGCATGGAACGCTTTTGCTCGTTATTGCAAAGAGGTTCACAATCAAACAGTGGAAGTTAATGACTCTTATCGCCCTCTTGGTAAACCCGGTGATTGGCGAGCTAATAATTGGAGTCAGTGGGCTGCTTGGGAACGTTATCAGGCTGGTGGCAACCTTGCTGCTCAACCCGGTACATCTAATCATGGTTTAGGCCTTGCATTGGACGTTCCTTATCAGACTCAAAAACTTATTGCTAATTATGGCCCTAGTTTTGGGTTTAAGAAAGAGTGGAGTGATGCTCCTTCTGAAGCTTGGCACTTTAAGTGGAAGGAGGGTCATTATTCAGCAGTTGATAAGTATAAGGTCAATCCTATTATTAAGCAAGACGATAAGGGTCCTTACGTCATCTTTCTAAAGAAACTTCTTAAAAAGCATGGTTATTGGCCTGCTCTTTACCCAATTAACAATGCTGGTTTTGGTGGTCGTACAACTGAACAGGTAAAGAAATTTCAAAAGGCTTATGGTCTCAAAGCTGATGGTGTTGTTGGCGCTGGTACTTGGAAGGCATTAAATGGTCTTGTTAAGGCTGGCCCTGTAAAACCAGCACCCAAGCCTCCAGTCAAACCTCCAGTTAAGCCTAAGCCAACCCCTAAACCTCCTACTCCTGCTAAACCTAAGGAAAAGCATTTTGCTGATATCTATGCAGACGATCCTTTCAATGCTGCTCAGTATAAACTTGGTGGTTATCCACTCATTGCTTTAAAGGCATCAGAGGGGGCAACTTTTAAGGATCAGGCTTTTGTAACACGTTTCCGTGAAGCAGGTCATGTTGGTCTTACTCGCTTTGTTTATCATTTTGCTCGCCCAAGCAATAATACACCCCTCGCAGAGGCAAAGAATTTTACTGACGCTATTAAGGCGGCTGGTAAGCTTAATTCAAGTGATCGCCTTGTTCTTGATTGGGAAGATCCTAAATTTGAAGGCAAGAACGGCGACAAGTGGGTTGCTGATTTTGTAGAGGCTTGTTATCGCCTTGGCTACACGGTTCGCGTACTTTACAGCTACGGTCCATACCTTGATGCTTCCATTACTAAGTGGCCCGCAGACCACACTCGTAACCCTCTTAGATATTGGCATGCAGCCTATACAAAGAATCCTCAGGCAAACGTCCCAGCAATTGCTAAATCGCATCTATGGGCTTGTCAGTACACGGATGGCACTACCGGCAGCATTGAGCCTAAGCAAGCTCGCGGTATTGGCAACTGTGACATGAGTTTTCTGATATAATCGTTACATCGTCCTGTGGTGTAACGGTTAGCACAACACTCTTATAAGGTGTCAGACTCGGGTTCGACTCCCGGCAGGACTATGGCCATGGTGGCTGAATGGTTTAGGCACCCGACTCATAATCGGTTTTATACAGGTTCGAACCCTGTCCATGGCATTACTACAGACACTAATATTTGAAAGGAGGTAATATGACAAAGTTTACTAATTGGCTCAGTCACCTCACAAAGGCAAAGGTATCATTTGCTTTTGGCATTATCGTTGGTGCGGCTACGTTTATTATTCAGTCTGGCGTACTTGGCGGCTCAGCTACTACGACAGCACAGAAGATTCTTACAACTGTTATTGCTTTTGCATCAGCAGTTGGTATTCGTTCAGCATTGCCCCCCAAGGCATAGTAGGGGGTGTTCTCCTACTACCTAGGGGGTGATCCTTATCTAGCGGGTCCCGGCTTGAAATATAGCTGGGACTTTGCTATGCTGTTTTGCATGACTTATATTACTGGCACAAAACAAAAAATTGTTAACACTCATGAAGAAACCGCAAATTGCAGCAAGTACGGTTGCTCTATTCATAATCCCTCTGATCACAATATGAAAGATTGGCCCACTCATTGGCGCGATGATTGTGGTATGATGGAGAGGATTTGCGAGCATGGTGTTGGTCATCCCGACCCAGATCACATTAATTGGGTGTCTCGTAATGTTGGCCCTAGAGCCGCTAGTGTTGTATCTATACATGGCTGCGACGGTTGTTGCAGAAAGGAAAATAATGAAGAAGAATAAGAAGTATTGGAAAGAGTTAGCCAAGCACTGGTCTAATCAACTTGAATTAATGGAAAGCAAGTATTGGGAGGCAGAGTATACTATTAGCATCCTTCAGGATCAGCTTGATGTTCTTCGCAATCAAGGAGAAAGTCAGGCAATCGCTTTAGAGGCAACTAAGAGAGAGCTTAGCTATTTTCGTCAGCGTAATATTGGCAAGAAGGTTGACCTTAAAGGTGTTTTTATGCCAGATGATTACTTTGGTCAATTAGATAGGCCTGCCCATCCTTATACAAAGGAAGACGAATATCGTTATTCAAGTCCTGATTTAACTTCTAATCATGAAAAAAATCAAAGATTGCTTGAATCTAATAATACAACGACGACCAATAATCGTTTCAAGCTTCGCTGGCGTAATCAAAATAAGTAAAATACTAAAGAACGGCAATTAATGAATAAGAAGCTATACAAATACGAGGAGACAGAAGTTATGTCAACTACCACTACTGGCAATGACGAACTTACCGATCATCGGGTTTCCACGTTTGAATCTCTTGGTTTTTCTAAGAAAGATTCTAAGGCCCTTGCAGCGGCTAAGCACGTTGATGTCATTAATGGTTGTTCTTACAGTTTTCCTCTTTCATGGCACAAAGTTAATAAGATGCTTGAGGCTGGTTGTACTCACGAACTTGCCTTGAAAATTTTATTGTAATATGATACAATTCCTTTTGTGTCCTATGAATGCTTTCTATCGGGCATGATCAAGTAGTTAATATAAGAGGATTTTATAAATGTCACAGATTACTACTAATTTAGCGCTCACTTTATGGAACAGTCTTACTGATCCATATGATTCGTCTGAATTGGTTGATAACTTTGTAAGAATTGATTTGCACGATCACGCAACCGCTGGCGGAGTTAAAATTCCATTTGCCGGTATTGCCACTGCTGCTATTGCATCGTCATCAGACACAAGTTCTTCTAAATTTGTGGTGGCAAGTGACACTCGTTTATCAGATGGTCGTCCACCTGATTTCAATGATATTAATTGGTCAACCAATGCTGATTATACAATTGTTGCAACTAAATCTTCAATTATTAGACAAACTGCAACATTGACCGCTGCTCGCACTGTGACATTGCCAGCGGCTAACGCACTTGCTGCCGGTACCGAAATTATTATTCAAGCTGGCAGTAATGTAGACGCTAGTAAAACTATTAGTATTAATAAGTCTGGTAGCGATACAATTAATGGAGGCACCGCTGCTGTTGTTATTGGAGTCGCTTATGCATTTAGAAGGTTTATTACAGATGGTGTTTCAGCATGGGTTTACGATGCAGGAGTACTTAGAACCAGTAACAACCTTAGTGAGCTTACAGCAACTGCATCAACTGCTCGTACCAATCTTGGATTAGGAGACCTTGTTACTTTTAGTTCAACTGCTCAAGGAACCTCTGCAACTTTAGCCGGAGCTATTAGCGATGAAACTGGAACTGGATCACTTGTATTCGGTACCTCTCCTTCATTAACTACGCCTAAGATTACTGGCAGCAGCGGCGGTACAACAACAATTGCATCTGCTCAAACAGCTACTGGTAAAACTATTACCTTTCCTAATGTAGGTGCTAATGCTAATGTAATTACATCTGCTGATTCTGGAACTATTACAACTGCTATGCTTCAAAGTGGTGCAACTATTGATAAAGCAAATGCGCTCGCCACCCCTAGAAAAATTAATGGTGTTCCTTTTGATGGAACTGCCGACATTTCTCTTTTCCTATTTAGGGAAAGTGATAATTTGCCAATTACACAAACTTATACTGATGGAACGGTCGCTCTTAGCGGCACAACATTAACTTTAACTCCCGCCGCTGATGTTACCGGTCTTACTTTAACTGCAAGTTCTCCATCAGCAGGCTATGTAACTTATACAAAAAATTCACATAATTTTTATGTTGGTGAAACTGTCGTTATTGCTGGTTTTGGTGCAGCAGGCTCGGGCAGTTATAATGGAACATTTA